>Ga0265293_10002896_pt1 | contig 33100 bp, 28 predicted proteins | sample Munlanlewell138R_FD_192505 | JGI IMG/M metagenome (GOLD analysis project Ga0265293, IMG submission 192505) | Leachate microbial communities from a municipal landfill in Southern Ontario, Canada - Leachate well 138R | ecosystem: Engineered > Solid waste > Landfill > Unclassified | place: Canada... | reverse complement strand
CTGGTGAATTCCCGGTTGGTGACGGGCACCGGCGCCGTGGCGTTGACGGGGCCGTGCAGCGCCTCCTGATAGAGACAGAACTCGATGATTCTCACCACGTCCTCGACATGAATCCACGACATCCACTGCTTGCCGCTGGCCATTGCTCCCCCTGCACCCACGCGAAACGCCGGCAACATCGCGGCAAGCGCGCCACCGTCGCCGAGGACGATCCCGGTTCGCAAACGCACCACGCGGGTATAGAGAATTTCGAACATGCAGGCGGCATTCTCCCAGCCCGTGCACAAGCGACTCGAGAACGACGGTGTCTGGGTGGCGTTTTCAGCCAGCAGGCTATCGTCCTGGGGCCCGTAAAAACCGATGGCGGAGCCGTTGATCAACGCCCTCGGCGCGCGCTCCCGACTTTCTGCAAAATAGCTGAACAATGCCTTGGTGAGTCCGGTGCGACTCTCTTCGAAGCGTCGCTTGCGGCCATCTGTCCAGCGCCTGCCCGCGAGCGGCTCACCGGCGAGATTCACCACGGCATTGACGAATGGCCCATCACCCAGTTGCGGAATGTGTTCGATGAAGCGGATGCCGGTCGGCAGCACAGTCGCGGCCCGGCCCGCGTCACGGGTGAGAACGGTAACCTGGCAGCCGCGCGCCACCAGGCGTGGACAGAGGTTGCGGCCAATGAATCCCGTGCCTCCGGTGACCAACACATGACTATTTGCGGGAATCACCATGGCAACCGATACCTCTCATCAAGCGACGCGATCGTCATTTTTCCTCGACGCAGTGACGGCCGACTTTCTCAGACCCGAATGGCGCTTACTTAAGAGACTTTGGTATTTCGCAACTCGGCCGCTGTCTGGGGGGCAAAGCTTTCGAGACCGTCAGCGGCAGGGATAGCCGCTGTCGAGCCCCCAGGGATGGGTTCACGGCGTGTCTCGAAAGCTTTGCCCCCCAGACAGCGGCCTCACACGTTGCGAGGGCTTAAGCAAGCGCCATTCTTCTCAGGCTCTAATATTCCGGCAAAATGAATTCAGAAAAATATTTCTCCAGTTCATCCCTGCTTCGCACCGTGCATGCGTAATCGATCACATCGCGCGTCAAGTGCGGTGCGAACAGAGAAATGAAGTCGTACATGAAGCCACGCAGATAGGTGCCGCGACGAAAACCGATGCTGGTTACGCTAGGTTTGAACAGGTGCCGCGCTTCCAGCGCCACCAGATCGGAGTCACCGACCGGGTCGTGCGCCATGTGCGCCACGATGCCGATACCAAGCCCAAGCCGGACGTAGGTTTTGATGACATCTGCGTCCGTTGCGGTAAAGACCACCTTGGCCGTCAGCCCCTTGTCGCTGAACGCTTCATCGAGCCGCGAACGCCCGGTGAACCCGAACACATAGGTGACGATGGGATATTCCGCCACATCCTCGATACGTAGCCTCGAAATGCTGGCCAGGGGGTGGTCGCGCGGCACCAGCACACAGCGGTTCCAACTGTAACAGGGCATCATCAACAGATCGGAAAATAGCTCCAGAGCTTCCGTGGCAATGGCAAAATCCACCGTCGCCTCTGCCGCCATCTCGGAAATCTGCACCGGTGTGCCCTGGTGCATGTGCAGCGACACATAGGGATACTTTTCGATGAAGGTGCTGATGACCGAAGGCAGTGCATAGCGCGCCTGGGTGTGGGTGGTGGCAATGGAAAGACTGCCGTGATTGGGGGCGCTGAACTCCTGGGAAAGCTGCTTGATGTTTTCGACCTTGCGCAGAATCTCGCCCGCCACCCTGAGTATTTCTTCTCCCGCCGGCGTCACGCGGGTGAGATGCTTGCCACTGCGGGAAAAAATCTGTACACCCAGCTCGTCCTCGAGCAAGCGGATCTGCTTGCTGATACCCGGCTGAGAGGTATAAAGACTTTGTGCGGTAGCGGAGACGTTGAGATCGTGCTGCGCCACTTCCCACACATACCGCAGTTGCTGCAACTTCATGGCTCAATTCCTCGTGCCCTACTGCGAACCAATGATCTGGCTCCCTGCCCCATCCGGGATTACCCCCGGGACACTAGGCCTCCCGGCTATAAGAAAGCAGTGAATTATGCCTTGGTAGCATAGATGAAGATTCACAAACTGCAACCGGCACGAGCAAACCCTGAGTCAGACACTGCTGAATTTCATCCGTTCGCGAGCACATGCTCGAAACCTCCACTGGGCCTACCGGCGCAGACGGCGGGCATATTTGCCGGAAAACTTCGCAAGCTTGGGCGTGATCACCACCTGGCAATACCTGTTGCGCTGATTGCTTTCATAGTAATCCTGATGGTAGCCCTCCGCTTCGTAAAACTCCCCCAGGGGCTCGATCTGGGTGACCACCGGGTCGGAAAAGATCCGGAAGCGGTTCATGGCGGCAATGACATTCTCCGCCTCGCGCTTCTGCTCTTGCGTGTGATAGAGAATGATGGAACGGTACTGGGTGCCCACGTCGGCGCCCTGGCGATTGAGCGTGGTGGGATCGTGGAGGCTGAAGAACATCTCCAGAATGTCCTTGTAGCTGATCACCTCGCTGTCGAAGGTGATCTGCACCACCTCCGCATGCCCCGTGGTTCCCGTGCAAACCTGTTCATACGTAGGGTTGACGGTCTCGCCAGCCGCATAACCACTCGCCACCGACACCACGCCCTCGACCCGCCGCAAGGCGCTGTCGATGCACCAGAAACAGCCACCGCCAAGCGTACAGGTTTCGATTGCCATGAGTTTCCTCCGATGTGTGTCAGTTGTCAGTTGTCAGTTGTCAGTTGTCAGTTGTCAGTTGTCAGTTGTCAGTTGTCAGTTGTCAGTTGTCAGTGAGTGTGACTCCCCCCTGTGAACTGTCAACTGAAAACTGTGAACTATGAACTGCAAACCACCGCTAAACCCTGAACCCCTTCACCAGCCGCCGCAAATGCGCAACATCCCCGCTCCCCGGGCCATAGCGCAGTGCCAGGTAGGCGTCGCGGATGCTGTTTATGGCTGCCGCATCAGCGGGAAAGTTCCGGGACGCGCGCGCCGCGAAATCCCTTGGCCCTTCACCGCGGGCGCGCTCGCAGCCGGCCCGCGCGAGGCGGGCACAAAACTCGGCGTACAACTGGTCACCGACGTGTTTGCCGCGGCGGCGACCGGGGTACATGGCAAACAGCACCGGCGCCAGACACAGCGCCGAGGCAAGCAGCACGAAAGTGGCAATGCGAAGCGGGTCGAGGCCACCCAGCAATCTGGCGAGAACATTGCTCTGCTCGGTATCATAGCCGAGCACCCAGCGCGCCCATTGGTATTCGAGCCTTTCCATGCGCAGGCGCAGCTGATTGATAAGTGGGACACCCTGAAAGCGCGCCAGATCGAGCGGCGAATTGGCGAACACCACATCGGCGCTCATCATCGACAGCAAGTTGCTGAGAATGCGCTCCGGCGCCACCGCAGCGGTGGGATCCACCCTCGCCCATCCCTCGCCTTCCAGCCAGACTTCTGCCCAGGCATGGGCATCGTACTGGCGTACCACCAGGTAATTCCCGGCCTCATCGAGCTCCCCGCCCTGATAGCCTCCGACGATGCGCGCCGGCACGCCCGCGGCGCGCATGAAGAAAACGAAACTGGCGGCAAAGTGCTCACAAAAGCCCGCGCGACTGCTGAACAGAAAGTCATCCACGGCGTGCTGTCCCAGCGAAGGAGGCGTCAGCGTGTAGGAAAAGCCTCGATGGTAGTGGCGCAACAAGCGCTCGATAAGCGCGCGCGGTTCGGGCGTTTCCGCAGCCCAGGCTGCCGCGAGGCGCCGAGTCCGGGGATTGCTGTTTTCGGGCAACTGCGTTTCCACCCGGCGTTGCAGCGCGCCCAGGCCATCGCGATCGACGTGGCGGTCGGGAAAGGAGCGTACCTGGTATTCCGTGCGCCTTGTCACAGGCGATCGGGACACCAGGGTGAAATCCTGCGCCACGCCGGTGTTGGCAGTGAGGGCCTGTGGATAGGCCAGACTGTACAGCCAGGTGCCACCGGTTTTCTCGAGAATCACCCGGTAATCCAGTGCTGTGGCAGTGTCGGGATCGTCGCGGCGCTCGTCACCGGTCCAACGTATACCGCGCTGCGCGCTCCACCAGGCGGCGCGCTCCCAGCTCTCGCCATCGAAATGCGACAGCGTGACGCCGCGCCAGTAGCGCTGCTCCCGCGGCGGCACCTCGCCTTCGAACTCCGCGCGAAACGCGATGGCCGAGGAACCGCTGAGACTGGCCACCTGGCCCAGCCTGAGGCTGTCGCTCATGCCGGTGACGGCCACCCCTGGCGCTGGCACACCCCACAGGGGACCGAGTCTCGGCATCACCAGGAAGAAGACGATCGCCAGGGGCAGCGCTGGCAGGAAGATATACAGCGCCGTTCGCAACGGTCGCCGGTAACTGTGTTGCGCTGCACTTTGATGTAGTCCCACGAGGCTCGCACTGACCACCACCATGGCCGCGAGAATATAGAGTGCGACCAGCATGCCCTGATCGAACAGCGCCAGCACGATGGCGACGAAATAGCCGAGAAAAATCACCACCAGAGCGTCGCGGCGCTGGCGCATCTCGAGCAGTTTCAGGGAGAAGGCGCAAACCAGCAGCGACACCATGGGCTCCAGCCCCTGAAGGCGGCGAAAACTGAGCACCAGCCCCGCCACGCAGACAAGTGCAAGCGCCGCCTTCAGGCCCCACCCCGGCGCTCCCCAGCGGCCGCTGTGAATACCCAGGCGCCACAGCGCCGCCAGCGCGGCGACGCCTGGCACCCACAGGGGAAGGTAGGCAGCGAGCGGCGCGATACAGACTGCAAAGGCCACCACCAGCCAGAGCGCGCCAGCGCGGGATATCTGCCAGGGCGCGGCCATCAGCCCGCTTCCTGGTCTTCGCACTCGAACAGGGCGAGCATGCGCAAAAGACGGGTTCTGTGCGCCTCGCCCTGCCCCAGAGCTGAGCTCTCACCCGGCAGCTTTAGTCCATAGTCGCGACCCGCCATGTCCGCCTCGAGCACCGCACCGCACAACCGCGACAGGCGCGACTCCCGATCGAGGTCGGGAAAGTGTGCCCAATCGAGCCACTGCGGCTCCGCTGCCGGATCGACGAAATGCTTGGTGTAGACACCCTGGCCACGCGCCACCTGTTTCCAGGCAATGCGATTCCAGGCCTCTCCCTGGCGATAGGGCTCGAGACCGGCAAAGTCCTCGGTGCCTGCCACTTCGCTTTGCACAGCGCCGCTCTCGGCGCCGCCGCCATCCGCATGCGACGCACCCGCGCCTGGCCGGGGATAGACCGCTCCCCAGCCGTCGAGGCGCACATGGCTCCATATCCTGATCAGGCCGAGCGGATAGACGCTCTCCACGGTCAAGCGCCCCGGCCGCAGCCTGCCGCGCCGTTTCGCTCTCACATAAAGGCTCGCGACGGTGCTGTCGGTACCCTTTGCCAGGCTCACCTGCTGTGGCGTGGTACCGGGGAAATACAGCTTGATATCGTCGCGGTGACGCTTGCCGTCATGGCTGAGTTCGATGTCCACGCGCAGGCTCTCGCCGGGAAAGCCGCTGTCGACAGCCAGTATCCGCAGTGTCACGCCTGCAACATTGCTGTAGCCGTGCAGAATGGTGACGACAAATACCGCGCCAAGGAGGGCGGCAAAGAAGAAAACGACGTTATTTTCATAGTTGATCGCCAGCAACCAAAGCAACGCCAGCACCAGCAGAAAAAAAAGCCCGGCGCGGGAGGGAAACGTAAAAATGGAGCGGCGCCCGAGGCGAATGCGCTCGACACGGGGCAGGCGCCGTTCGAGCCAATCTTCGAAAAATTTTTCAAAAGCCATGTGTTTTTTTAGTTTCACGTTACAAGTTTCACGTTGCACGCAAAAGCAAACCCGAGACGACCCGGTGATTTATTCCGCCACCCAGACTTTATTGCCAGTGCGCAGTTCTCGCTGCAGCTGCCCTCGTGCAACGTGAAACTTGTAACGTGCAACTCAGACTACATCCACAGCATCGAGCGCTCGCTGCACCAGGGCGCCGCCCTTGCCCGCCTCGCCATGGGGGTGGAGACGGTGTTTGGCCACCGCCGGAAACACGCGCTGCACGTCTTCCGGAATGACGTAATCGCGCCCTTCGAGCAGCGCCCAGGCACGGGCGCAGGCGAGCAGCATCAGAGAGGCGCGCGGCGACAGGCCGGTATCGGCGCCCTCGCCCTCACGGGTAAAGCGCACCAGGCGCAGGATGTAATCCGCCAGGGCTTCCGATGCGTGCACCCTGGTCGCATCCTCCTGAAGGCGCAGCAGTCTTTCCGCATCCAGACAGGGCCGCAGGGCCGCGGCATCGCGTTTGCTGGCGGCGCCGAGCAGCATCTGCTTTTCCGCTTCCGCATCCGGATAACCCAACGAAATGCACATGGCGAAGCGGTCCTGCTGCGATTCCGGCAGCGGATAGGTGCCTCTCTGGGAGATCGGATTCTGCGTGGCAATGACAAAGAAAGGCGGCGCAAGATCACGGCTCACGCCGTCGATGGTGACCTGCCCTTCGGCCATGGCTTCGAGCAGTGCGCTCTGGGTTTTTGGGGTGGAGCGGTTGATCTCGTCGGCGAGCAGCAGTTGGGTAAAGACAGGGCCGGGATGAAAGCGAAAACCCTCGCTTTCGCGATCGTAGATGGAAATGCCAAGAATGTCCGACGGCAACAGGTCGCTGGTGAACTGCAAACGCTTGAAGGTCAGCCCCAGGGCACTGGCGAGTCCATGCGCGAGGGTGGTTTTGCCCATACCGGGCAGGTCTTCGATGAGCAGATGGCCGCGCGCCAGCAGGCAGCACAGGGCGAGCTGTATCTGATGGCGCTTTCCGATCAGGACGGAGCTGACTTCGTTGACCACGGCTTCGAGGCCGTCCTGGCCCGCCCTGGCGTTCATAGCAACGCAAAACCCCGCGCGAGGTCGCCTTTGATGTCCTCGATGTCCTCGAGCCCGACGGCGATGCGGATCAAACCCTCGCTGATGCCCGCCAGCCTGCGCTCCTCCGCGCTGATCCGGCCGTGGGTGGTGGTTGCCGGATGGACGATGGTGGTTTTCACATCGCCGAGGTTTGCAGTGAGCGAGAGAATGCGGGTCGCGTCGATGACCTTCCAGGCTTCTTCCCGGCCGCCGCGCACCTGGAACGACAACACGCCGCCAAAGCCGCTCTGCTGGCGCGCCGCGACGGCATGGCCGGGATGGGACGGCAAGCCGGCGTAGAACACCTTGTCCACTTCGGGACGCGCGTCGAGCCACTGCGCCAGCGCCAGCGCGTTGGCACAGTGGGCTTCCATGCGCAGGCGCAGGGTTTCGAGCCCCTTGAGAAACACCCAGGCATTGAACGGGCTCATGGTGGGGCCCGCGGAGCGCAGGAACGTCAGGACTTCGTTGGTCAGCTCGCGACGCCCGGCGACCGCGCCGCCCAGGCAGCGGCCCTGGCCATCCAGATACTTGGTGGCGGAGTGAACAACCAGATCCGCACCGAGAGTCAATGGCTTCTGCAGCGCGGGGGTGCAGAAACAGTTGTCCACCACCAGCAGAGCGCCGCAGCTGTGGGCGATGTCCGCCAGTGCGCTGATATCGGCCACTTCGCACAGCGGGTTGGAGGGGGTCTCGATGAAGAGCAGGCGCGTGGTCTGCCTGACCGCCGCGCGCCAGCCCGCCAGGTCGGCGAGAGGCACGAACGTGGTTTCGACGCCGAACTTGCCCAGTTGTTTGCCAAACAGGCCGGTAGTGGTGCCAAACACATCCCGTGAGCAGACAATGTGGTCGCCCGCCTTCAGAAACGCCATGCAGGTGCTGAGGATGGCCGCCATGCCCGAAGAGGTCGCCACTGCCGCCTCTGCGCCTTCCAGCGCGGCGAGGCGTTCCTCGAAGGTGCGCACGGTGGGGTTGGTATAGCGGGAGTAGACGTTGCCGGCCTGTTCACCACTGAAACGCGCGGCAGCCTCGGCGGCACTGGCGAACACATAACTGGATGTCGCAAAGATCGCCTCGGCGTGCTCGCCCTCGGCACTGCGGCGCTGGCCGGCACGAATGGCGAGCGTATCCAGGCCGGCGCCGGACAGTAGATCGTTGTCATCGAAAAAACTCATCTCGGGCTCCCCGCATCGGTGTTGTGCAGACCAACCACTTCAAGGCGCAATTGCCCTTCCGAGGCCATTTTTGCTGAATCATTGCGCGCCGCGGCAAGCTGGTGCAGATAATTGTCGTCGACATCGCCCGTGACGTACTTGCCATCGAAGACCGAGCATTCGAACTGCTCGATGCTGTCGTTGCCTTCGCGGGCACTGTCGATGAGGTCGTCGAGCTCCTGGTATATGAGCCAGTCCGCGCCGATATTGGCGGCCACTTCTTCCACGGTGTGGCCATGGGCGACCAGCTCTTCCGCGGACGGCATATCGATGCCGTAGACATTGGGATAACGCACCGGCGGCGCCGCCGACGCGATATAAACCTTTTTAGCCCCGGCATCCCGGGCCATCTGGATGATTTCCCGCGACGTGGTGCCGCGCACGATGGAGTCATCCACCAGCAGAACGTTCTTGCCCTGAAACTCCAGGCGAATGGGATTCAGCTTCTGGCGCACTGATTTCTTGCGCTGCTTCTGCCCCGGCATGATGAACGTTCGCCCGATGTAGCGGTTTTTCATGAAGCCTTCGCGGAATTTCACATCGAGCCTTTCCGCCAGGGCCTGGGCGCATACCCGGCTGGTATCCGGCACCGGGATCACCACGTCGATATCGTGATCCGGCCAGGCCGCAAGTACTCTCTCCGCCATTTTTTCGCCCATGCGCAGGCGGCATTTGTACACTGAAATATTGTCGATGATGGAATCTGGGCGGGCAAAATAGACTTGCTCGAAAATGCAGGGCACCAGGCGCGGGTTGTCGGCGCACTGGGCACTGTAGAAATTGCCGTCGATATCGATATAGATCGCCTCGCCCGGCCTCACATCGCGCTCCACGGTAAAGCCGAGCACGTCGAGGGCGACGGTTTCGGATGCCACCATGTACTCCCTGCCAAGATCGGTATCGCGGTATCCGTAAACCAGCGGGCGGATGCCGAACGGGTCGCGGAACGCGAAAACACCGTAACTGGCGATCATGCCCACCACCGCGTAGGCGCCGTTGCAGCGCCGGTGCAGGCGCGCGATGGCGGCGAAGACGTCGGCGGGCTCGGGGCGCATCTTGCCTTGCAGATGCAGCTCGTGAGCGAAGATGTTGAGCAGAACCTCGGAGTCGGAATCCGTGTTGACATGGCGCAGGTCGGACATGAACAGGTGGGATTTGAGCGACTCCGCATTGGTGAGATTGCCGTTGTGGGCCATGCAGATACCGTAGGGCGAGTTGACATAGAACGGCTGCGCCAGCGCCGGGCCGGAGCTGCCCGCCGTCGGGTAGCGCACGTGGCCGATGCCCATGTTGCCCTTGAGTCGCCCCATGTGGCGGGTGTGAAACACATCGCGCACCAGCCCCACGTCCTTGCGCTGATGGATGCGCCCGTTTTCACAGGTCATGATTCCGGCGGCGTCCTGGCCTCGATGTTGAAGCATGGTCAATGCATCATAGAGATTGAGGTTCACATCCATCTTGCCAACAAGGCCGACAACACCACACATAAAGACTTACCTCAGCACTTGGCTCTCGAACTGCCTGGGGCCGAACAAAAACCCGGTCAGAAAAACGCCTTGAAAAAGGCCAGCACGCTTGCGCCGACATCCATTACCCAGCCTTCGCAGGCGAGGAAATAAGGAATCAGAACAGAATCCTGCCACCAGATATCCTGAGACACCGGCAGCACCCCGGGCAGGACAATAAGTATAGCCATGACGACGATAAAACCGCGCAGGGCACCGAACAGGGAGCCCAGCAAGCGATCGGTGCCGGAGAGCCCGGTTGACGCCACGAGGTGGGAAAACACGAAGCTGAACAGCGAGCCCACCATGAGAATACCGAAAAACAACACCACCCAGGCAACCAGTGCGCGCAGCGACGGCGTGTCCACCAGATTCGTGAAATACACCGACGCCTCCTGGTGGAAGAGCATGGCGCCGAGAAAAGCCGCTGCCCAGATTGCCAGAGACAGAGCCTCACGGATAAAGCCCCGCGCGATACTGATCAACGTGGAAAAGCCGAGAATGGCAACAATAGCCCAATCTGCCCAGTTCAATATCGAGCCCCTCTGCTCTGTGTTGCAAGGTCGGTGCTGCAAGGTCGCGGATTTTAACAAAGACTCGCCCCTCTGTGGTTCATTCACAGAGATAAGTTAATGCTGCGCCATACAGCTATAAGCTCTAAGCTTTAAGCCGGACTGGGCTCTCCTGGGCATTCTATCGACATCCGGGGAGCATCTGGAATTGCAATATCCGGCGCGTAAAAACGCAGAACCCTGCCACATCCAGCTTAAAGCTTAGAGCTTACAGCTGTCTTTATGGCTCGAACCGCATGACCAGCGACTTGACCTTATGGGCGGCGTCTATGCGGGCCTTCTCATCGTCCGCACTCTTGCGCAGCACGTGAGGGCCGACATAAACCCGGTGTACCGCATTGCCGCCCGACACGCCCTGGCGCACAAACGCCTTGTGCCCCGCCTGCTGAAGTTTGCTGCTCATCTGCGCGGCGGCAGCGGCATCGCGAAAACTGGCCACCTGAATCACCCAGGACTCGGGCAGGCCATTGGCAGCGAGCGTCGGCGCCACTTCAGGCGCTTTTTTTGCGGGTGTTGCATGGGCAGGTGTCGCGGCGCTCGGCTTGGCCTCGGGCGCTTTGCCCGGCGCCGGTTTCACTGGTGCCGGCGACGGTGCCTGCTCTGCCTTCTCAGCGGCAACGACATCGCTGTCGAGTCGAAATGCCGATTCGTGATCCGGTACCCGATAGTCCACAGGCGGCGCTTCCGGCTCCGCGATGGTCACCGGTGCGATCTCTGGCGCCGGCGGAATCTGCGATGTCTCGTCGATCGGAGCCGAAGGCTCGAAATTGAAAAATACGGGAATGAAAACAATGGCCAGAGCGGAGAGGACGAGAATGCCCACCAGTCGCTGCTTGAAGCGCTCAGAGATCATGTCGCCCTCCGGGGCTGCTGGCATCAATGTATTTCATGACCGCGGAAATCGTGTGGAAAGAGCCGCAGGCGACAATGATACCGTCCTTGTCGCACATTGCCAGCGCCTTTTCGACGGCATCGCCCACGCTTGCAAACGCTGCACCCCGACAGCCCGCGGCGCGGACGCGTGCCGCGAGTTCGGCGCCCGGCAGCGCCCTTGGCACCGCCAGATCGGGACAGCACCAGGCACTCACCACGGGCTGCAGCGCGGCGATGAAACCGGCTCTGTCCTTGTCTGCCATGAGTGCGGCGACAGCGACAACCTCCCGCCCTGTATCAGCCAGACGCCGAGCCAGAAACGCCGCCGCCGCGGGATTGTGGGCAACATCCAGGACCAGCGTTTTACCGCGCCAGGTCAGCATCTGAAATCGGCCGGGCAAGGTGACGTTGGTCAGCACATCCGCGAGCAGGGCGTGATCGGGCGCATAGCCGAGCAGAAACGCCGCCTCAATGGCCGCCAGCACACTCGGCAACGGCAAGCGCGGCACGGGCAGCGCGCCGAATGCCTGCGCGCCGCCGGGGCCGCAAAAAAACGCATCGAAACGCTCCGCCGCCTCGGTTTTGGCGCCAAAATCGGCCCCGATGAAAAAAAGCTTTGCCGAAACCTGCGCCAGCGCGGTCAGCAACCCTGGCGGCGGATCGGGGTCGCAGCACACCACAGGTCGGCCCGCGCGCGCCACCCCCGCCTTCTCGGCGGCGATTGCATCGCGACTGTTACCCAGCCAGTCGGCGTGATCGATATCGATGGCCGTTATCACCGCGAGATCGGCGTCGACGATGTTGACGGCATCGAAGCGCCCCCCCATACCCACTTCGAGTATGGCGAGGTCGAGAGCCGCTGCGGCCATGATATGCATCGCGGCCAGCGTGCCCATTTCGAAATAGGTCAGCGAAATGTCGCCCCGCACGGCCTCGACGGCGGCGAATGCGGCGCACAGCGCCTCGTCGCCGATAGGCTCGCCCTGCAGGCGCAGGCGCTCGTTATAGGAAAGGATATGGGGCGAGGTATAGGCGCCTACCCGCAGCCCCCTGGCAAGGGCGATGGCTTCGAGCGTACGCACGCAAGAGCCCTTGCCATTGGTACCCGCGACCACCACCTGCTTGCGGGCCAGCGCCGGCAACGCAAGTCGCGCCGCCACCTGGGCGATGCGCTCGAGGCCCAAGTCGATTTCGCGCGGGTGGCGGGCTTCGATAAGCGTCAGCCAATCTTCCAGACATCGCGGCGGTGTCGAGCAACCCCCGTCGGTTTCCGGGTCGCGCTCAGGCATCCGTGGGGTCTTGCACGATGGGGAATCCGGTCATTTTGCTGAGCAGTCTCGCAAGAGTACTGCGCATATCGGGGCGCGATATGATCATGTCGATGGCGCCGTGCTCGAGAAGAAACTCACTGCGCTGAAACCCCGGCGGCAGCTTCTGACGGATGGTTTGCTCGATGATGTTGGGCCCGGCAAAGCCGGCCCGCGCGCTGGGCTCGGCAACGTTGATGTCGCCAAGCATGGCAAGACTTGCGGAGACACCGCCGTAGACCGGATCGGTCATCACCGAGATGTACGGGATACCCTGCTCCTTCATGCGTTCGATGATGGCGCTGGTTTTCGCCATCTGCATCAGGGAGATCAGCGCCTCCTGCATACGGGCGCCCCCCGTGGCGGAAAAACACACCAGAGGGATGCGTTTTTCGAGGCAGACCTTGGCCGCGCGCGTGAATTTTTCACCTACCGCGTAACCCATCGAGCCGCCGTGGAAATTGAATTCGAAGGCAACCGCAACTAGCGGCAGCCCCTGGAGCTTGCCGGATATGGCAATGAGGGCATCCTTCTCGCCGGTTTGTTTCTGAGCGTCGCTCAGCCTGTCCTTGTATCGTTTGGTGTCCTTGAATTTGAGGCGATCCACCGGCACCACGTCCACAGCCAGCTCTTCACGCCCTTCGGGGTCGAGAAACAGCTCCAGGCGGCGGCGCGCCCCGATACGAATATGGTGATCACACTTGGGGCAGACGTCGTAATTCTTTTCCAGTTCCGGACGGTATAGTGGCGTGTTACAAAGCGGGCATTTACGCCACAGACCCTCGGGGACACTGTTGGTACGGTCTTTCTTGAGCGTACCCGGGCCTTTTTTTATCCGCTGCAACCAACTCATAGGATATTCCGTCAAAAAAATTTACCGGATTCTACCACTAAATTTAGTGGGTGACCGACCTCGCCCCCCTGCTTCCAGGCAATTGCCTTAACACTTGTGGACACTCCGTAGGTCGGCCGCCACGCGAGGCACAGCCTTGCGAGATCGTTTGCTGCTCCTGAGTTTCACGTTTCGAGTTGCACGTTTCACGTGAGTGCCTGCGGCGATGGCATCACACTGATCAGGTGCCGGGGGCACAGAGAGCCTCAACGACCCGGGGGCACCCCTTTCTTGCGTGAAACGTGAAACTCAGCGGCAACAACCGCCTGAATACACAGCCGCCTTCTGGGTTTGGCACGATCTGAGGTCGCTCTCCGGGGCACAGCCTTTCGAGACCGTCAGCGCCAGGGATGGCGCTGCCGAGCCCCCATGGATGGGTTCACGGCGTGTCTCGAAAGGCTGTGCCCCGGAGAGCGACCGCGCTACAGAGCACCAAAAGACGGTCAAACAACCGCGCTCCCCGCCTCCGCAATGAAACGACGCAGCTTCTCCGCATCCTTGATGCCGTGCGCGGCCTCGACACCGCCGCTCACGTCCACCGCATAGGGCCGCACCCGCGCAATGGCAGTTGCGATGTTGTCGGGAGTCAGGCCGCCGGCAAGAATCATCGGCGCAGCGCGGAAATCGGCGATCTTCTGCCAGTTGAACGTCTTGCCGGTACCGCCGTAACTGCTCTCCGACCAGGCGTCGAACAGCAGCCCCGACGCGTTCCGGAACGCCGCCGCGGCGTTCTCGATATCGGTATCGTCGCGCACGCGGATCGCCTTGATGTAGGGGTGGCCAAACTGCTCGCAGAACGCGGCATCCTCGTCGCCGTGGAATTGCAGCACATGGGGGCGTACATCGCGCAGCACTTCTTCCACCAGGGCGACCTCCGGGTTGACGAAGAGCGCCACGGACGTAAGGAACGGGCCGACCGCAGCCACCAGAGCACGGCCCGAGGCAACCGAGATCGCGCGCGGGCTTTTCGCATAGAACACCATGCCGATGGCATGCGCGCCCAGATGGGAAGCGAGCAGCGCATCCTCGACGCGGGTAATCCCGCAGATCTTGATCTTTACTTCCGACACAGGCACCACTCACGACAAAGAATGTGCATGTTATCAAAAGAGAAGACGATTTCCTTCGCGTCAGCTTGCGCGCAGGAACAGGGGGCCGAGCGAAAAATTCGGCAACCCGAAATGCCGAGGGTAGGACGCCCGGACCAGGTAGAGACCATCCGGCGGCGCGGTGGCATCACCCTGTGTTCTGTCCTTGACGGCAAGCAACTCGCGGGGCCAGCTTTCCGGTCTCTCACCGCGCCCCACCGCGAGCAGTGCCCCCGCGATATTGCGCACCATATGATGAAGAAAGGCGTTGGCCGTCACCTCGATGACCACCAACTCCCCGTCGCGGAACACCTGCACGGCACTGACATTGCGCCAGGGTGTGCGGGATTGGCAGCCGGCGGCCCGGTAGGAAGAAAAGTCATTCTCGCCGAGCAGCCCCTGGGCCGCGCGATGCATGGCATCCGCATCCAGAGGCGCCTTGATCCAGGTGAGCAGGCCGCGAAAGATCGCCGGGGGCGATAGCTGGTTGCCGATCAGGTAGCGATAGGTGCGCGCCCTGGCAGAGAAGCGCGCATGGAACTGCCCCGCCACCTCCCCCGCCCAATGCAGGCGCACCGCGCCGGGCAAGCGGGTGTTGGCGCCGAGCACCCAATTGTGGGGCTCGCGCACCACCGTGCTGTCGAAATGCACCACCTGATGAGTCGCGTGCACGCCCGCGTCGGTGCGCCCGGCACAGGCAACGGTGATGCCTTGGTTGGCCACATAGGACAGCGCCTCTTCCACCACAGCTTGCACGCTCGGACTGTGACTTTGGCGCTGCCAGCCGGAAAACGCATCGCCGCGGTACTCCAGCATCGCGGCGTAACGATGCACCCCCTCCGGTAGCGATGCACCTTCGGGAAGCAAACCATTATGTCGATATCCGGAATCTGTCACGCTGGGTATTTACTTCTTCATTGACCAGAAATCCTGGAGGTGCCTTGTGGGAGCCTGCCTGCAGGCGACCGTACGCCCATGCGTCCCGATGGTTGTGTCGCCTGCAGGCAGGCTCCTACACGGGCAGGCTCCGCTGCGAAATGAAAAGCACGCAATACGCCACGCATCTCGAAACAGGCACCTGCCAGCTATCGCGGCAAGCCTTGCTCCGAGCTTATCGCTGGTATGGGCGTCAACCCATCGCCGCCAACAATGCCTTGGCCTTGTCTCTTTGATCAGCGTTGCCGGTTTCCGCCACTTCGTTGAGAATTTCCCGCGCCCCGGCGTTGTCACCCATTTCCACATAGGCTTGCGCCAGTTCAAGCTGGGTGTCACCTTCGTCGATGTCGCTCAGAAAGTCGAATTCATCATCCAGATTGAGATCCGCAACGGGCTCGGTCGCAAATGGCTCGTCGACCTGCTGTTGTGCATCATCGCCGGCCAGGCCACCGAGATCGAATTCGGAGAGATCGAGTTCGAGTTCCTCCGCCGATGCAGGAGGGGCATCCGACGGCTCATCGACAACATCCGCCAGCGGCTCTGCGGCAAAGAGATCGTCTTCTTCACGCAGGGCAATTTCATCGAGTGTCACGGCCTGGGGCTTGCCGGTTGCCGCGGGCGTGTCCTGAGCCGGCGCAAGGGGCGCGATGTAAGGTTCGGAAAGCCTGGCTGTGTCAGCGCCACTGCCGCGCTTCTTGCGCAACACGACAAAGACGATCGCACCCAGCAGCACGAGCAAAAGCCCGAGCAGAAACTTCAGATAGCCACCCACGTTGCCCACCTCCTGTTTTGTGGCGTTGCCCTCCGCCTCGGCAGGCGGGGCAGAATTGGCGGCCATCTCATTCGATGGCGATGCCTGTGGATCCTCGGCGACTGTCGCCGCTGGCGGCTCGACGGCACGTTCTGCAGCAACATCCTGATCGGCGTCCCACGGCATATCGGCAGCGGGCAAGGATTCTTCACTGCCATCGGCAGTGACCGCGATGTCTTCCGACAACCCGCGTTCTTCCTGCCACAGGGCAGCGCCGTCGCCATCTCCGGCGAGGTCCTCCGGCCTTGCCGCGGCATTCAATTGCGCGGCGCGCAGCCCCTCATCCTCCAGGCGGATGAGGTTCTGCATGGTGGTCACCTGTTCTTCAAGGCTCGCGAGACGCTGTTTCAGCTCGGCGTTTTCACGCAGGGTTCGCGCCAGCTCTTCCTGGATGCCATCGATCTCGCTGCGCGACGGCGCTGCGCGGCCCGCGGTAGTCGCGACGTCCTGCGAGCGCAGCGTCAGGCGTCCGCCGCCGGTATCGGTCGACTGAGGCTGGCGCACGGGCGGCGCGCCACCGTAGTCCGGCAGGCGCAGCACCGCACCTTCGCGAATTCGCGACATATCGCCATCGATGAAGGCTTCGGGGTTCAAGCGCTGGATATCCGCCATCTTCTGCCGCACCGGCAGGTCCGCAGGTATGTTGTAGGCGATACGCCACAGCGTTTCGCCACTGCCCACCCGGTGCTCACCGCCAGGACCAACACGTGAGCTCGCGCCGCCAACGGCACGCGCGGCCGCCCCCTGTGCCGGGGAGGCTTCCCAATCCTGATGCTGCACCTGTGCGCTGCCGTACACAGGCAGATCGAACAACAGCGTGTATTCCCGCAGCAGGCGGCCCGCCGGCCACTGCACGTCCACCAGGAAGTTGAGATAGGGCTCGCGGATGGGTTTCTGGCTGGAAACGCGCAACAGTGGGCCTCTGGCGTTTTCCAGATCCAGGCTGAATACGATCGACGAAAGGATGAGCTCGCGCTCGACGCCGGCTTTTTCGAACTCCCCCACCGACGCCAGGCCAGCGATGATCTCTGCGGAGGATAGCTCTCCCAGGCTGAGCAGTGGAATATCCGCTCGCAGGGGTTCGTTGAGCGCGGAGTGAAGGCGAATATCCCCAAGCCCCAGGGACGATACGTACCCGGAAAACAAGAGCGCCGCCATGCCGGCGACGAGTGGGCGTTTGCGCAAATCCATTGACTGTTCCTTTTTTTAGAGCCTGTCCTCGATTCCTGCTGGCAACTTTATAAGGCACAACCTCATTTCGCAATAAACAGGGACGGACTTGAAGGGTTATTATAAGGAGTCGAGCGACGACCGGAATAACCGGACAGTCGCCCGATTCGGCCGTCTATCGGATTTGCAGCATCAATCTTCCAGGAGAATGCGCAACATTCTGCGCAGCGGCTCCGCCGCGCCCCACAGCAACTGATCGCCCACCGTAAAGGCGTTGAGATACTCCGGCCCCATGTTCAGCTTGCGCAGGCGACCGATGGGGATATCGAGCCCACCAGTGACCGCCGCAGGAGTCAAGCCCTTCAGGCTCTCTTCCTTGCTGTTGGGCACAACCCGCACCCAGTCGTTGGCTTGGGCGAGGATGCCTTCGATCTCATCCAGCGGCACATCGCGGGTCAGCTTGATGGTGAGTGCCTGACTGTGACAGCGCATGGCGCCGATGCGCACACAGGTACCATCGACAGGCACCGGGTTGCCCTCGCGACCGAGAATCTTGTTGCACTCCGCCTGCGCCTTCCACTCTTCGCGGCTCTGGCCGTTGTCCAGTTCGCTGTCGATCCACGGCAGCAGGTTGCCCGCCAGCGGGAAACCAAAATTGGTCTTGGGCAGCGTATCGCCGCGCATGGCATCGGCCACCTGGCGGTCGATGTCGAGAATGGCGCTGGCGGGATCGGCGAGCAGTGGCTCGACCTGGGCGTGGACGAAACCCATCTGGGAAATCAGTTCGCGCATATTCTGGGCGCCGGCGCCGGACGCCGCCTGATACGTCATGGCGCTCGCCCACTCAACCAGCCCCTCATTGAAGAGCCCGCCGAGGCCCATCAGCATGAGGCTCACGGTGCAGTTGCCGCCGATGAAATTTTTTACGCCGCGCGCGATGCCGTCCTCGATCACACCGCGGTTTACCGGGTCGAGGACGATCAGGGCGTCATCGTCCATACGCAGCGCCGAGGCCGCATCGATCCAGTAGCCGTTCCAGCCTTCGGCGCGCAAGCGCGGAAACACCGCCTTGGTGTAGTCGCCGCCCTGGCAGGTAATGACGATATCCATGGCCTTGAGCGCAGCGACGTCGTTGGCATCCGCCAGCGGTGGCAGATCGCGGCCGATATCCGGCGCCGCCTGCCCCACCTGGGAGGTGGTGAAAAACAGGGGCTCGATATCACGAAAGTCATTCTCCGCCTGCATGCGCTCCATCAGAACGGAGCCCACCATGCCGCGCCAGCCGACAATGCCCACCTTTTTCACTTTAAAAACCTCTCTCAATTAGCTGAAACCAAAGAAACTTATGAGTTACACGTTTCAGGTTTCACGTTACACGCAAGAAAGCACCCACGCGAAACGTGAAACCTGAAACGTGCAACTCAAAAACCGCCCCTCACCTGACCGCATCGAACATCCAGGGCTGACGCTGCCGATGGCCCACCTCGAACGCACGGATCTTGTCCACGGACTGCAGGGTGAGGCCGATTTCGTCCAGGCCTTCCAGCAGACAGTGCTTGCGGAAGCTGTCCAGCTCAAAGGGAATGACCCTGCCGGACGGCGTGGTGATGGCCTGGTTTTCTAGATCCACATCCAGCTCGTAACCTTCTTGAGCCGCCACTTCCGCAAACAGCCCAGACACAAGTTCTTTATCCAGAATGATCGGCAACATACCGTTTTTAAAGCAGTTATTGTAGAAAATATCTGCATAGCTCGGCGCGATGATGACGCGGATTCCGTAATCGTCCAGTGCCCAGGGCGCGTGCTCACGGCTCGAGCCACAGCCGAAGTTCTCGCGCGCCAACAGAATGGATGTACCCTGGTAGCGCGGCTGATTGAGGGGAAAGTCCTTCTTCAGCGGACGTTTCGAACAATCCTTGCCGTACCAGCCCTCGTCCTCGTAGCGCATCTCGTCGAACAGATAGGGACCGAAGCCCGTCCTGTTGATGGCCTTGAGGAATTGCTTTGGGATGATCATGTCGGTATCGACGTTGGCCAGGTCGAGAGGCGCCACGATACCTTTGTGAGTCTTGAATGCTTTCATGTTGTCGTTCCTCAAACCGGGGGCAGTGCGCGCACGTCAGTGATGTAACCGGTCACCGCGGCCGCTACCGCCATCGCCGGGCTGACCAGGTGAGTGCGACCACCGGCGCCCTGACGGCCTTCGAAGTTGCGGTTGGACGTAGAGGCACAGTGCTCGCCGCGACCCAGCACGTCCGAGTTCATCGCCAGGCACATGGAGCAACCGGGTTCGCGCCAGTCCATGCCGGCTTCGATGAAGATCTGGTCGAGGCCTTCGGCTTCGGCCTGCTCCTTGACCAGGTGTGAACCGGGCACCACATAGACCTTCTCGATGCTGTCCGCCTTCTTGCGCCCCTTGGCCACTTCCGCGGCAGCGCGCAGATCCTCGATGCGTGAGTTGGTGCAGGAGCCGATGAACACCTTGTCGATCTTGATGCCGGTCACGGGCATACCGCCTTCCAGGCCCATGTATTCGAGGGCGCGCTGGTAGCCCTTGCGCCGGGTGTCGTCCGCCTGCTCTTCCGGGCGCGGCACGTGGCCGGATACCGGCACCACCATTTCCGGCGAGGTGCCCCAGCTCACATAGGGCTCGATCTCGGCCGCGTTCATCTCGATGACCGCGTCGAAGTGCGCATCCGCATCGCTGTGCAGCGTTTGCCAATAGGCAACCGCCTTGTCCCAGGTCTCGCCGGTAGGGGCAAAAGGACGGCCCTTGATGTAGGCGATGGTTTTTTCGTCCACGCCCACCAGGCCCACCCTGGCACCCGCTTCGATGGCCATGTTGCAGATGGTCATGCGCCCTTCCACCGACAGGTTGCGAAGGGTGCTGCCGCCGAACTCGATGGCATAGCCCGTGCCGCCCGCCGTGCCGATCTTGCCGATGATGGCGAGAATGATGTCCTTGGCGGTGACGCCGGGACCCATTTCACCGTCGACCTTGACCAGCATGTTCTTCATTTTGGAAGCCACCAGACACTGCGTGGCCAGCACGTGTTCCACCTCGGAGGTGCCAATGCCGTGGGCCAGACAACCGAGCGCACCGTGGGTGGCGGTATGGGAGTCACCACAGACTACCGTGGCGCCGGGGAGCGTGAAGCCCTGCTCCGGCCCCATGACGTGGACGATACCCTGGCCGTGGTCGTTGATCTTGAATTCCTTGATACCGAACTCGTCACAGTTGTCATCCAGGGTCTTTACCTGGATGCGCGAGACTTCGTCGACAATGGTAGCGATGCCGCCCTTGCGCTCCTCGTGATCCGTGGGAACGTTGTGGTCCGGCGTGGCGACGTTGGCGTCGGTGCGCCAGGGCTTGCGGCCCGCCATGCGCAAACCATCAAATGCCTGCGGCGACGTCACTTCGTGAATGATGTGACGGTCGATATAAATCAATGAGGTGCCATCCTCCCGGGTTTCCACCAGGTGGGCATCCCACAATTTATCGTAGAGGGTTTTACCTGCCATCGATTGATCCTCTCTATAGGTTGGGAGCAATGATAAGGGCCGGCGATCAATAAAACAAATTCATATTTTTTATGGGTTTGATTCCAATCTGGAATCAAACCTCGAAAGATGCCAGAATTGGCGAAAAAGAAATCAGGGTTCATTGAGGATCGACGAGAAACCATAAGCGCTAAGCAGCAGCCTTGGAGAAACCACTGCTACACCAGAGTCCTGCTTACAGCTTATAGCTGCCTTTCCACACCAGAGACAAACCATGGATACACAACTGCTCGAAGCCTTTGTCGCCGTTGCCGAAGCGGGCTCCTTTTCGGCAGCCGTGGAACGCGTACATATTACCCAGCCGGCCATCAGCAAGCGCATCGCACAGCTGGAAGAACAGCTGGAGTGCCGACTGTTCGACCGTATCTCGCGCACCATCTATCTCACGCCGGCAGGTCGCGAGCTGCTGCCCAGGGCACACCGCATTCTCGGCGAGATCCGTGAAGCGCGCCAGGCGATCCACGACCTGTCCGGTAGTGTCGCCGGCAGCTTGCGCCTCGCCATCAGCCATCACCTGGGACTGCATCGTCTGCCACCCATCCTCAAAGCCTTTGCCAGCACCAACCCCGGTGTCAGCCTCGAAGCGGAGTTCATGGATTCGGAGGTGGCCTACGAAGGCGTCCTCCACGGCCGCTTCGAGATCGCCGTGATTACCCTGGCGCCCGAGCCCCACCCTCGCGTGCTCAGCCAGGCCATCTGGCTCGATCCGTTGGTGCCCATGGTATCTCGCGACCATGAGCTCGCCGACGCCGACAACATCACCCTCGCGGAATTGAGCCGCCACCCCGTGATCCTGCCCGGCCTCGACACCTATACCGGACGCATGGTCAAGAGACGCTTCGACGAGGCCGGCTACAACCTCGATGCCACCATGGCCACCAATTACCTGGAGACGATTCGCATGCTGGTCTCCGTGGGCCTCGGCTGGAGCATCCTGCCCGCGGTCATGGCGGACGACAGCCTGCGCAGCCTGGATTGTCCAGAACTCAGCCTTCGCCGCCACCTGGGGTGCATCTATCACAGCGAAAAAACACTCTCCAACGCCGCGCAGGCATTTCTTGCCCTGCTGATGACGCATGCGGATGAAACGATCCGAAAGCCCCGGCTATAAGCTACGGGCTGTCGTTTAGCTGTAAGCTGTAAGCTGTAAGCTGTAAGTCAAACGCTGGCAGAGCCCAGTTCCTGCAGCGCTCCTGCTTAAAGCTTATGGCTTACAGCTCGCGCTGCGTCCACAAGGTTGAAGCTCCCTGTACCACGATCGCCGCACGCCCTACCTGCAACGTGAAACGTTAAACTCAAACCCTCATCAGTAAAACGTATACCGCGCCTCGAGCATAAAATGACGCGGCGCGCCGTAGGAGTGACTGTAGTTACTGACGCGGTACTCCTCATCCAGCAAATTGTTGACGACCAGGTCGAGTGACAGCTGCTCGCTCAGTTCGTAACCGGCATTCAACCCCAGCACGAAGTAGCTGCCGATATCGTAACGACCGGGGTCGCCGACAATCCAGGCAGGGTTTGCCGAGGTGCCATCCTGCCAACGCAAACTACCACCCACCCTGAGCCGGGGCATGAGTTGGTAGTCGGTGTAAAGCTTAAGCATCTGCTCGGGCTGCGCCGTGTCGAGCACATTGCCGTCGCTGTCTTCGTTCCTGAACTGCGTGTAGCCGGCCTGAATCCGCCACCCTTCTATCAGCTCGCCCGCCACTTCCAGCTCCCAGCCACGGCCCTTGGTGTGGTCTTTCGCGCGAAAAGCCGGATCGCCCTTCGGCGTCAGAATGGGACCGTTTTCGTCCCTCAGCGCCACGGCGATATTGTCGCGCTTCGACTCGAACAGCGCGGCACTCGCATTCAGGCGGCCGTCGAACCACTCCCCTTTGATACCGGCCTCGTATGTGGTGCCCTCCTCCGGTTCGAGCAGATTGCCTTCGATGTCCCGCAATTCCTGCGGTTTGAAAATCTGCGTGTAGCTCGCATAACCTGAAAAATTATCGGTGACCTCCACCACCAGGCCCGCGTAGGGCGTGAATTCATTGCTGTAATCGAGATCGCTGTAGACATAGTAGTCGTGGTCGGGCGTGGCGCGATCAGCGTAGAAGTACTCCCAGTCGGTCAAACGCCCTCCCAATATCACCGACAATCGCTCCGCCGGACGCAATCGCGTGGCGAGATACACACCTTTCTGGCGGGTATCGATATCGAATGGATAATCTCCGGATGAACCGGGCAGCGCACTCCAGTCCGGATCCCCGTAGTGCAGGTGTCCGTCGTTCCAGAACGCCTGCGCGGGAAGCACGTCATAGACGCCGAGCGGAGCCTCCTGATCGTTGCGATACAGGTTGAAACCAGCGACCAGCTCGTGCTCGCGACCGAACATGTGGAATTTACCATTCACCTGGGCATCGATGATGTGGGTGTCGTAGCTGTAGTCGAGGCTCAGCACGCGCGCTGCCGTCAGCGCACCATTGGCGGGAATGGCGTTGACCATGCCGCGGCGCATATCGGAATTGAACTTGCCGTAGCCGTAGCTGAGCCTGGCTCGCCAGGCATCGTTGAACTGGTGATCGAGGGTCATGGAAAAATAGCTTCGATCGCTGTTCAGATACGACCAATGCGGCGCCACATTGGTACTGGTGTCCTTGGCGATCGGTATGACACCACCGGCAAAATACAAAGGCGTGCCGTAGTCTTCCGCCCAGGGCGCGCCTTCGCTGTCGGCGGTACCGTGCTCCAGAGTCAGCGTCAGCAATGTGTGCTGGCCGAGGTCCGCCTCCAGGACGCCATAAAAGATGCTGCGTTCATTGCTGTAGTCGTCGACCCAGGTTTCGCCCTGGTCGTAGGCGGCGACGACACGCCCGCGCAGGCTGCCCGATCCATTCAGGGGGCCGCCCACATCCACCATCGCGCGGTAGTGCTCCCAGCTACCGGCGTTGGCTTCGACAAACGCCCGAAACTCCTGTGTCGGTTTCTTGCGCGTGAGCGCCATGAGTGCGCTGGGATCACCCGCGCCCGTCAGCAATCCGGTGGAGCCGCGCACCACCGTGACGGAGTCGTAGATCGCCGTATCCAGCGAACCGTGCCCGTAGCGCTCCGATTCGGCCAGCGCCTCCCAGGGTACGTTGACGCCATCGATCTGGTAACTGTCCACCTCGTAGCCGCGTGAATACATCAGTGTTCTACCACCAATGGACGTGCCTTTGTTGTTGTAGTACACGCCTGTCACCTGTTCGGCAACGTCTGCCAGGGTGTTGAGATTTTGCTGGTCCAATCGCTCACGGGTCATCACGGTGACCGACTGTGGCGTGTCACGCAGGCTGAGTGGCAGGCCGGTCGCCGTATTGACGGGCCCAGCCGTCGTCAATGAGCCACTTCCTTCCGTTGAAACACCCGCTGTCAAACTATCTGCCGACACCCTTACCGTCGACAGCTTCTTCACGCCGCCCTGGCTTGCCAACTCGATGGTCGCGGAATTCGCACCGGTAAAACGCATCGTCAAGCCGGTGCCAGACAACAGGCGCTGCAACGCTTGACTGACGGTATAGGAGCCTCGCAGGGCGGGCGCGGTGTGCTTGAAGGTCGAGCGCTCGGTGTAGAGCACCTGCAAGCCGGTCACGGCGGACAACTCCGCGATAGCCTGTGGCAACGGCATGGCGGGGATATCGAACTGATATCTCTGCTGCGACCGCGATTCTGTCGCCGCTTGGGAAGCGTTCCCGTCCTGCGCCACAACCGGCGCCGCCGACGCCAGGGCCAAGGCAATGGCCGCCGCCAGAATACCGCGCCCCGCAAAGGGTATGGTTGTTTCAATGCCCGCTTTTACGCTGTCTCTATCTCGTGTCATCGTGCCCCTCCGATAAAAATGATAACGATTTCTTTTCTCATGCAAGAGTAAGACGTGTTAACGAGAAGCGATCCCCCAGTCCGGCGGGAAATTTTTTTGGAAGATCAGGGTCTGTCGACGTCAGAGATCACGCCGCGGACATGTGGTGCGACATCTCTTCGACGGTCAATCGCAAATCGCTCTATTGTTGGCGCAGGAATCTGTAATTTTGCGGGTTTTTTCTTTTCAATAGTCTGCAACGAAACATCAACAGGCCCTAGCGAAGCAGGACGAGATAATCCGTGAGACGGGTCTGCTGGACGGGCAAGGTGCCGACAATCGCTTGCAGCGCGGCATCGGGGTCCAGGGTGGAAAATATACCGCTGACTTCAAGGTCGTTGAGTTCCTGTCGGGCAATCAGGATGCGACCCCGCCTATGACGGTTGAGCGTATCCACCACCTCCGAGAGCGGTGTTTTGTAAAACACGAACTGGCCCCGCAACCAGGCGGTAACGGCTGTGCGATCGAACGCCAGGGGCTCACTGATGTGATTGCCGGTCAACAGCGCCTGTTGACCTGGCATGAGCACGACCGGGGCTTCGCTCGTCATATCTGGCATTCGCAGTTCCACCCGGCCTTCATCCAGGCTGACCAGGGCGCCATCGCCGCTCATGCGCACATTGAAACGGGTGCCGGTTACCCTCACCTCGCCTGCGGTGGTAGTCACGACGAAAGAACGCCTGTCGCCCGCTGCCACGTCGAACCAGGCTTCGCCTTTCAACAACCGCACGCGACGCTCTTCGGCGCCGTAGTTCATCGCCAGCGCGCTATCCGTATTGAGAGTGATGCGGCTGCCGTCATCCGCGATCACGGACTTTCGCTCACCCGCGATAGTGACGTGGTCGCTGCGCCAGCGGGTTGCCCAGTCCTGCTGCCAGCCGACCGTGACGCATAGCGCCAGTACCAGGCAAGCTGCCACGGCCAACCTGTTCACGGACAATCTGGTTTGCACAAGAACAGCGTTGCTTGACGAGGAGTGTGCGACAGTTTGCCGGCCACTCTCTTCAGGTTGCGCGGCCATCGCTTTTTCGACCGGGTTTTCAAGCGCACCCCACAACGCTTCCATTTCGACATACGCCTGCCGATGGCGAGGATCTGCCTTCAGCCATTGGTTGAAATCGGCATGAAGTTTTTGCTCCTCGGCACTATTCGATGCCACGTCCTGCAGCCGTGCCTGCCAGATCGCGGCTTCTTCAAGCATTTTTTTGGATAATTCATCCATCGAACTATTCGCCGGACTGTGCGTTCGAGCAAGTGTGGCATGGGCCATCGCTGCGCCGCTGCTCCCACGCGGAGTGACAGCCGGATGATACCTGGTGTTGTGGAATAAGACGTGCGGCGGAGTCGTTTTCCCCCAGTTCGTGTGCAAAATGCCACATCAGATTTCGCGCCCCGCTTCCTTCAGGCGCGCCCGGCAATGCACCATGGCGCGGGTGATGTGCTTCTCGACGGTTTTGTCCGATATGGAAAGGTGCGCCGCGATCTCCCTCATGGTGAGACCACGACCACGGTAGAGCAGAAAGACTTCGCGGCACTTATCCGGCAACTCACGCACAGCAGTGTCGAGAGCTGCCAACTCCTGCCGTGAAATCACGATTTGCAGGGGATCAGGAGCCTGATCTGGCACCTCCTCCATTCCTGATGAAGCCTCCTCGTCCGACTCGGTGCCAGGACATCGCCCCATCCGCTCCCATGCCTGCCGTCGCCGCACATGATCCACAGCCACATTACTTGCCATGCGGTACAGATAGGCCCGTGGATTATCCGGCAGTGTCGCATTGGTAGTGGTGGCGCGAATCCAGGTTTCCTGAACCACATCCTCGGCCATCGTGGACGAGCCTGTCCGGCGGCGGACAAACTGCCGCAATTCGTCGTAGTATGCCTCCACCGCCTGGGACAGTGATGTGAATCTGCGTTTTGTCATTGTGTCGACTGGCTGGCGAATCTCACCTCTTGCAGGCTTTCAATAGCCTCACGAGGCATTTTCGCAAATGATAATAGGTATCATTCTAAGATGTGAAGGTGTTTTAGAGCAAGCCTGACCGTGCTGGACGCCGCTAGCCGTCTTGATGACATTGCTGCGGGTGGCTGGAACCTGCATCCTCTGGCAGGAAAACTGAAAGGTCAGTATGCCATCAATGTTTCGGGCAACTGGCGCCTGCTCTTCGAGTTTCGAGATGGCAATGTCTATCTGTTGAACTACGACGACTACCACTAACGAGAGAAACACCATGCCTATGTATAACCCTTCTCATCCGGGCCGTATCATTCGGCAGCGCCTGATCGAGAACGAGGATGGACAGAAGATCGGCAGCGTGGCCATGGTGGCCGACCGGCTGGGCTGTCATCGCAACACCCTGAACCGGGTGATCAATGGCAGCGCCTCGGTAACGCCGGAAATGGCGTTGGCGCTGGAACAAGCGGGTGCCGGAAGCGCTGAATGCTGGTTGTCCATGCAGGCCAGTTACGACCTGTTCCAACTTCGCCATGGTCGTGGTGCAGCATGAAAAAGAGAAAAACTATTTTCGAAGGATAAAGGTCGTCCGGCGACTCGGATGGATTCGGAGCCGCCGGCACCGCAAAGTACTACTGGACGATTTTCCGAGCCGTTTCCAGATATTTCTGCCCTTGTGTTTTCACCACCTCGGCATCGAGCTTTTCAGATGCGACGTGCACCTCTTCCAGCGTATCCGCCAGTTCGTCAAGTTCTTCGCTGATCTTTTCCAGCGCGTTTTCCAGGGTGTAGGTCAGCTCGTGAACCTGCGCCATGTCCACGGGTTCCAGATCATCCTTGGCGAGAAGGGCCGCGAGTTTTTCGTTGTATTCCGAAAAGTTCGCAACGGCCGCTTCCAGGGTGTCAGCGGATTTGCCGTGGAAATGATCGGGGCGATCCTCGGCGAGCGCGGTGCAGGACAAACCCAGAACGAGTAAGGCTCCGGCAAGTGGCAGTGTTTTCATGAAAACTCCTTCATAGTTGCAGTAGTCGGCAGATGAGGGCGCAGGTTATACCATAGCTGCCGCGTGAAAAGTCGCGTCTTCGTGCGCGCACACCCTCCGTGCCCAATGTTTTTTCGATGATCGAGCTGATACCCGCTGTCGTGCGTTCATTCCGTTGCCGGCATGGCCACCGCTGCCTCGAAGCGCTCGTTGACGGCATGCCAGTTGACGACATCCCACCAGCGTTCGACATAGTCCGCCCGTTTGTTCTGGTATTGCAGATAATAGGCGTGCTCCCACACATCCAGCGCCAACAGCGGCGTACCCCGTGCCGGCACCACATCCATCAACGGGTTGTCCTGGTTGGCTGTGGTGGTGATCAACAGCGAGCCGTCTTCCGTGAGGATGAGCCACGCCCAGCCGGCACCGAACACTTTCGATGCGGCGTCGCTGAATGCCTTGCGGAAATCATCGACAGAACCGAACGCCTTGTCCAGCCGGTAGATCAACTCGGGCGATGGCTCCCCCGTGGAGGCCGGCGGCGCCATCAGCTCCCAGAAGAGGCTGTGGTTGTAATGGCCACCGGCGTTGTTGCGCACCACCTCATCATAGGTGGAGATATTCGCCATGATGTCCTCCAGTGCCGTCGATGACAGGTCCGGAAAATCAGCGACCTTGCCGTTGAGATTGTCGACATAGGCCTTGTGGTGTCGGCCATAGTGCAGTTCCATGGTGTCCGCGTCGATGGCGGGCGCAAGTGCATCCTTCTCATACGGCAGTTCGGGCAGCACAAAAGGGCCGTTGGCGACCCCGTCATCTCCCGCAAAAACACCATTGGCGAGCGCGACCACGGCTGCGAGGAGGAATGGTTTGATGAATGGGCTGAGTTTCATGAGGGCTTTCCTTCCGTTGTCGATGAATTTCGATCCTGTGTTCCCTGACGCAATATTCCGGCCTTCGCGGATATCCGACCATGCCCTCATGGACAACGATTCAGTAAAAATAGTTCAGCTTGAGCCAGGCGGTGCGGCCCGGTTCGTTGATGCGAATCGGCTCAGCGGGATAACCGAAATCGGCGCTGCCCGCCAGATTGAGGTGTTCGCTGTAGCGCTTGTCGAGAACGTTGTCGACGCCTGCGGTGACCTGCACATTGTCACTGAGGCGGTAGCCGCCGTTGAAGGCCAGGGTGACGAAACCGGCGCTCGGCGCCAGATCGCGCCCCGCGACATTGCCCTGCCCCACCGCCACCCGATCCTGTTCGCTGACAGCGCGCACCAGCACGCCAAAGCTCCATTGATTGTTGTCATAATTGGCTGACCAGCGTGCTTCCAGAGGCGGTATCTGCGGCAGCGCGCCACCCCTGTCGCGGTTTTCACCCCAGGCGTAGGCCAGCGTGCCGGAGACGGCCCAGTGGCGGCGCGGGCGCCATTCCACGCCGGCCTCGGCGCCGCGAATGCGGGCATCCACGTTTTCCGCCATGGTCATCGCTGCCATCATGCCTTCGTGATAGGAGAAAAGAATGAAATCATCGATGCGCCCCGCATAGGCCGACAACCAGGCGCTGACAGCATTGCGGCGATAATTCAGACCGACATCCAACTGGGTGGTGCGCTCCGGCTCGACACCGGCAAAGGCGTTGGCACTGCCCTGCGGCCCCATATTCGCGGAAAACAATTCCCAATAGTCCGGCATGCGCTCCACATGCCCCAGGCCCGCGTACCAGCCCAGTGCATCCGCTCCCTGTTCATAGCGAATGAAACCGCTGTGCAAGAACTCCTTGCGGGTGGCCCCGGCGGTGGGATTGAGCATCTGGCCGCCGCCGTGACCGTGCCCACCGCTCAGCCCCATACGTCGGTCGCTGACCTCTGCCCGATCCAGGCGTGCCCCGGCAATCCAACGCCGAGCGTCGGACAGATCCCAGCTCAACTCGGCAAAAAGCCCGATATTGGCAAAGTCCGCATCCTTGGTCCAGGGCCGGGACAGGTGGGCATCGCGTCCCATGCCGCCGTGCTGACGGTGCTCGCTGTCCTGAAAATCGATACCTGTACTGAGCACAGCCTCGTGCCACCGCCAATCGGCCACCACGCGCCCGCCCCAGGTTTCGCGGTCGACATTCGAGACCATCGCCATGGGCATGGCGCTGTGCGGATTGGGCTCTCGCAAACTGTAGTTATCCATCACATGGTCGGCCCTGTTGTGAAATGCGCTGGCTTCGATTGCGTCGAGTACACCTCCGATATTGTTACGGTGAAAACGCAACGCATGACTGCTGCGTTCGAACTGCGAGCCGTCCATGCCGCGCCCCGCATAACGGGCCCAACCATCGCCGCGGCCAAGACTCGCTTCGAGCAACGTGTTTTCATCCGGCGTCCAGCCCAGTGCCACATCCGCATTCCATTTTTTCCAGGCCGACGGCACCTGGTCGCCGGCACCATCCTCGTAATCGCCCGAGCGCGAGCGGTTACCGCTGACGCGCGCATAGCCCGACGGCGCCCCCGCAACCACATCGGCGACCTGATCGTTGCGTCCGAAATTACCGCCGAGCGCGCTCGCGCTGGCGCGCACAGCGGGCTCATCGAAAGGCTCGACGCGGCGCTCGAAGCGCACCGTGCCCGCCGACGCACCAGGGCCCCAGAGCACCGTCTGCGGCCCCTTGATGACAACGAGGTTGTCGAAGGTTTCCGGCGCCACGTAGGACAGGGGGTTGTCCATGCGCGACGGACAGGCGCCGGGCATGCTGCCGTCGTTGGTCAACAGATTCAGGCGCGAGCCGAACATACCGCGCAACACCGGGTCGCCGTTGGTGCCGCCATTGCGCAGCGCGCTGAAACCCGGAATGGTCTTGAGATAATCCGCGCCATCGCTGGCCGGCACGGGCTGGCGCGGCAGTTTGGGATCTGTGGTGTAGGTAAGAGATTCGACCGGCGCCTGCGCGCTCACCACCACCGCCTTGAGGCTGGGGCGGTGCTCATGATCGGCGTAGAGCGGCGCGCAGAGGGTAAACGAAACCGTGGCGGACACTGCCACAGAAAGGCGTGAAGGACACGGCAGCCGCAACGAACGTCGTGTCTTGGTGAATGCAATCCTCATCCTGGTGCCAACTCCCCATGCAAAGGCGCGGCGCCAAAGTCTCGGCAAGCTTGCTGGGCCGCGCGGAAATACAAGATTCTCGGCAGCGTTGTCGATGCGCGGGGCAATTGCCGGCTCGAATGCTGCGCCGACAGTGTATAGGCTGGCCCGCCGCCGCGGGATGGGACAAATTGTCGCATCCTGGAGGACAGGCCCTAGTAGTACTTCAATTTGATTTTGTGGCATTCAGCCCAACGAACGACAACTGAGCCGTAAGCTTTAAGCAAGACTCTTTCGATCCCTGACGTGCCTCGATACCCGTGAAAACATCAGGCCATCACAGTCCGACTTGGAGCTTTATTTTTTTGCCGCCACTTACAGCGAAATATCAACAGACCACAGGTCGTGGTATCACCCCAATCCAACCCCGCGCCCTCGACAGATTGCCTTGCCGAGGTTCAGGGCCTGTCAAGCAACGCTGTTCTCTTCAGCGGGATGACACCACGATCGCCACCCTGCGGTTTTCCTGATGCCCTTCGCGGGTATTGTCGAGGCTGACCGGTTGAGTGTCGCCCAGGCCACGAATTTCCACCAGGTTGTTCTGCATGCCACTGGCGACCATTTCCTCAGCTACCGTCGTCGCACGGCGTACCGAAAGTTCCTGGTTGTAGTCACGTCCACCCGTGGCGTCGGTGTGGCCATCGACCCGCACACGTTCGATGCCCACATCGAGCAGCGCCCGAGCAAGCCTGCGCAGGGCCTGAGTGCTTTCTTCACCGAGTTGGTCCTCATCGACGCCGAACAGGAACTTGCCGGACAGGTTGAGTTCCCAATCATCATCCACCAGGACAAAACCTTCCTTTTTGAGCAAGGCGATCTGTTCAGGTGTCAATCCCGGAGGCGGCATTGTCTGACACGCGGAAATTGCCAGCATGGCCACCAACAACAGAGCCCATGACCACAGAGCACCTCGACGCAAAAAATCCATATCCCTCTCCTTCTCGATCAAACAGTTACAGTGATGTTCTGTACCGCATCATCCGATGACGGTCCTTGGATGAACGCTTCGCCTCATACATGGCGGCATCCGCGTATTTCAGCAACTCCTCCACCGTCTGCCCATGCTCGGGGAACATCGCGATGCCGATACTCACAGAAACGTCGATGAGCTGTCCGCCGGCCAGTTCCATGGGAGCGGCCATCGACTGGCGGATATCATCGGCGATCCCCTGCACGTCCTCGATCCTGTAGCAGGGGTAGATGATGGCGGCGAACTCATCGCCACCCAGCCGGGCGAGCAAGTCTTCCTTGCGCAGTTGGCCATGCACCCTGGCGGCTATGGTTTTCAGAACCTCGTCGCCCGCTCCGTGCCCCAGGGTATCGTTGATGCGCTTGAAGCTGTCGCAATCCATATATAGCAAAGCGAGCCGCTGCTTCTGTTCAACGGCATCGCGAACCACTCTGTTCAAACGGCTTTCGAAAAAAGCCCGGTTGGCAAGGCCCGTGAGGCTATCATGGCTGGCGCGATAGCTCAGCGCGGCATTTTCCTCGTGTAAATTGGCTCGCCAGGCTTCCAGCTCGTCGAGCAGGTCATTGAAGTCTCTGCCCAGTTCATTCAGTTCGGTGATACCCGCAGGGGGTACACGCTCCTCAAAGGTCCCCTGGTAGCGCACGCTATGCGCCACTTTTGCCAGATTGCGCAGCGGCTGAACGATGCCCTGGATGACGCGGCGGGAGAGATAAGACGCCCCCAGGGCGCTCAGCAGCAGACAAGCGACCACCAGCAAAAAGCCGTTGACCAGGAAAGAGATCAGGCTCCTGCCACTGCCCACCAGCTCCAGCTGCCCCACCCGGGTGCCGTCGTGCATGATCGGCAATCTCACGGGGTCGGGCTGCAAGATACGGCTGGCCACGCGCTCGACATCGATCAGCAGGCCGCTCCGTGGATTGTGCCAATTGACCAGTTCGTCGCCGTGGCGGTCGGTGATGCGCACCGAAACCACTTCTTCAGGCTCGGCGATCAGGCGCAGCGACTCGATGGCGGCCTCCGCGTCCTTGAACACCACCGCGGCCTCGACGGTGTAGCTGATGGAGCGGGCGACCAGCAGCAGATTGTGGGCGGAATAGGCGCGCAGGGCGAAGAGCCCCACCAGGGTCAGAGACAGCCCGGCCAGCGCGACGGCGACCAGCGCAACCTTCAGGTGGGCCCGCCTGAGCACGCTGTTGTGGATTGTGCCAATTGACCAGTTCGTCGCCGTGGCGGTCGGTGATGCGCACCGAAACCACTTCTTCAGGCTCGGCGATCAGGCGCAGCGACTCGATGGCGGCCTCCGCGTCCTTGAACACCACCGC
>Ga0265293_10002895_pt1 | contig 33108 bp, 32 predicted proteins | sample Munlanlewell138R_FD_192505 | JGI IMG/M metagenome (GOLD analysis project Ga0265293, IMG submission 192505) | Leachate microbial communities from a municipal landfill in Southern Ontario, Canada - Leachate well 138R | ecosystem: Engineered > Solid waste > Landfill > Unclassified | place: Canada... | reverse complement strand
CACGCTCACAAACAACCCACAAGACCCTCAAATCCATATTGAAGGTATTAAACTTGCACTACAATTACCAGAGGTTGCGCATGATTCCGCAGCCCCTTTTGAAGACATACATCGAGGTGATCATGGATAAGGAATTGGACCTTTCCACCCAACGCGTCTGCGTTACAGGTGGCGCCGGCTTTTTAGGCACACATCTGATTAAAAAGCTGAAGGAACATGGCGCCACAGAAATATTCGTGCCTCAATACCCTGAGTATGACCTGGTCAAAGGCGAGGATGTCACCCGCATGATCTATGATGCCAGACCCGATGTGATCATACATCTGGCAGCCAAGGTCGGCGGGATCGGCGCAAACCGTGAGAAGCCGGGCGAGTTCTTTTACGACAACCTGATGATGGGCATTCAACTTATCCACCATGCCTGGCAGATGGGTGTGGAAAAATTTGTCGCCATCGGAACCATTTGTGCTTACCCTAAATTCACCCCGATCCCGTTCAAAGAAGAAGACCTCTGGGAGGGTTACCCCGAAGAAACCAATGCGCCCTATGGGCTGGCCAAGAAAATGCTGCTGGTGCAGTCGCAGGCTTATCGCGATCAATATGGTTACAACTCGATCTTCCTCCTTCCGGTCAATCTTTATGGTCCAGGTGACAATTTTGACCCCGCGAGCTCGCATGTTATCCCGGCGCTAATTCGCAAATGCCTGGAAGCCAAAGAGCAAGGTGCTAAAGAAATCGTCGCCTGGGGGGATGGCTCTCCGACGCGCGAGTTTATCTATGTCGATGACGCTGCCGAGGGCATCACCCTGGCCACAATGCGCTACAACAGTTCCGACCCGGTCAACATTGGGTCAAGTTTTGAGATTTCAATCAAAGATTTAACCGAACTGATTGCCCGTTTGACCGGTTTCGAGGGCGAAGTCCGTTGGGATACCAGCAAGCCAAACGGCCAACCCAGGCGTAAGCTTGACACCACTCGCGCGAAAGAACGTTTCGGATTCGAGGCAAAAACTAATTTTGAAGATGGACTTCGCCGTACGATTGAATGGTATGCGAATGAAAGGGCACATGGCAGAGCCTAAAACACTCACCTCCAACCAGGTGATCACCATCGAGCCATCCAAAGGGTGGCTTGGCATCAATCTTGGTGAGCTCTGGCATTATCGCGAGCTGATCTATTTTCTCACCTGGCGTGATATCAAGGTGCGCTACAAGCAAGCAGCCCTGGGCATTGCCTGGGCGATCCTGCAGCCCGTTTTGACCACTCTGATCACCTCGATCGTTTTTGGCTATCTGCTTAAAGTCGACACCGGCGATTTGCCTTATCCAGTTTTCACTCTTGCGGCCTTGTTGCCCTGGCATCTTTTCCAGCTCTCACTGCAGAAAAGCAGTATCAGCCTGGTGGGCAACGCCAATCTGATCACCAAGGTCTACTTCCCCCGCTTGATGATCCCGCTTTCATCGGTTTTAGCAGTACTGGTTGATTTTGTGATTACCTTAATCATCTTGTTCGTGGCTATGGCGATTTATAAACTCCCGCTGACCTGGAACGTCTTGTGGCTTATTCCGCTGACTCTACTGACCATCCTGGCTGCCCTGGCAGTGGGGTTATGGCTCTCAGCCCTCAACGTGCAATATCGTGACATACAGCAGATGGTGCCTTTCCTGCTGCAGATCTGGATGTATGCTACCCCGATTGTTTACCCGATCACAATTATTCCTGAAGGTACCATCCGCAACCTCTACAGCCTTAACCCGATGGTTGGGGTGGTGCAGGGTTTCCGCTGGGCGCTGTTTGGCGGCACTCCGCCAGACATGACCCTCTTGGTCTCTTCTATCGCGGTGGTCTTGTTGCTCGTCAGCGGTCTCTTCTTCTTCCGCCGGATGGAAAAAACCTTTGCGGACGTGGTGTAACATGGACAAAGACACATCAATTGTTGTTCAAGGCATCGGTAAGCGCTATAACATTGGCGCCTTCCAGGAGCGCCAGGATACACTGCGTGATCTGATTGTCAACCAGGTGCAAAATTTGGGTGGTCTCTTTCGTAAAGGCAAAGGGAGAAGCAAAAAAGAATACATCTGGGCCCTGCGAGATGTCAGTTTTGAAGTCAAACAGGGTCAGGCTTTGGGGATCATCGGTCGTAACGGCGCCGGAAAAAGCACCTTGCTCAAAGTGCTTTCCCGTGTGACCAACCCGACCGAAGGCTATGGCGAATTACGGGGCAGGGTTGGTTCTCTCCTGGAAGTTGGCACTGGTTTTCACCCCGAATTGACCGGTAGAGAGAATATTTTCCTTAACGGTGCCATTCTCGGAATGCACAAAAAAGAAATCGAAGCCCGTTTCGATGAGATCGTCGATTTCTCGGAAGTCGAAAAATTTATTGACACGCCAGTCAAGCGCTATTCTTCCGGTATGTACCTACGGCTTGCATTTGCAGTCGCGGCGCACCTCGAACCAGAAATTCTGGTTGTAGATGAAGTCTTGGCGGTCGGTGACGCTGATTTTCAACGCAAGAGCCTGGGCAAGATGGGCGATGTCGCCAGTTCTGGCCGAACGGTTTTGTTCGTGAGTCATAACATGTCAGCCATTTTGCGCCTGACCCAGGAGTCCATCGTGCTGGATAAGGGCCGGGTGTTGATGCGCGCGCCTTCGGCTGATGCGGTCGATTTTTACCTCAATCGCGGCCTCTCCAAGCTGGGCGAGCGTTATTGGGAAGAGGACGAAATCCCAGCCTCAAGCATACCATTCAAACCCCTGTCAATCAGAATCATTGATAAAGATGGCAATGTCTCCGATTCAGTACGATCAGTCGACGCCATCACGATTGAGATTGAATATGAACTCAGCGAGGACATCACGGGTTTGCGCGTAGGTTATTATCTGTTGACGCCCAGGGGAGAGCCGGTTTTTACCAGCTTCGACACTGACTCCGAAGAATTGTTCCGTGAATATGCCGGCAGAGCCAAGGGTGTTTATGCAAGCCGTTGTATTATCCCCGCGCATACACTGAACGAAGGTCGATTTGTGCTGGGCATGAACGCCAGCTCTTACCGCATTAAACGTTTTTTCCAGGACGACCAGGCGCTCAGCTTCTCGGTTGATGCCAGCGGCGCCCCAGGAACCCAATGGCCAGAGCCGAGACCTGGCGCAGTCAGACCTGCTTTAGATTGGACTATTAACGAACTATGAGTCCCATGAGCGCAAAAATTAAAAATATTCTTGGAGAGTTGCCCCTGACCGTTGAAGCATATTGGGCAATGCACGGCAGGAACAAACCTTTGCTGGCACACTATCAGCTTGATAGTTTGAAGGAAGTGTTACCAGAAGCAGTCAAAGATGTTCAGCAGTACCAGCGAAAAGCGCAAAAATCGCGCAAAGTTTGCATTTTTGCCACGCTGCATTACTGGATCGAACAGTCGATGTTGGTTGCGCTTGCTCTGGCAGGGCAAGGCCACCAGGTGACCTTCTCCTGGTTGCCCTACGCCGACTGGGATAAAGAAATCAGCCGCTTTGATCTGCGCAGGCAAGATTTATATACTTTGGATGCGCTCAAGCCAGCTGCTCAAGTAATGCGTATAGATAGCCTTCTGGCGGACAGCCTGGCGGCCGGCAAGCAACCACAGTTGACAACTAAACTGCGCGAAATAGTGGATCAGGTTTCTGACTACGACACGCAATATACTTTGCAAATCGAGGAAACCGATCTTTCCAGCCCACTTTACCAATTGCGTCAACAACGCAACGGTCAGGCTGCGATGGCAATTTCCGATTGGCTGCAAAAAGAAAAACCAGACCTGCTGATTATTCCAAACGGAACCATCCTTGAAATGGGCGTTGCTTACCAAATTGCCCGCTTACAGGGAATTGAGACGATAACCTTCGAATTTGCCGACCAGCAGGAACGCATCTGGCTTGCGCAAAATGACGAAATTATGCAACATGACACCTCAGATCTGTGGAACCAGCTTGGCGAGCGACCTTTGCCGGAAAAAGCCAAGCAAGCTCTGACGAGTTTATTTGGCGCCCGCAAAAATGCCCGGCTATGGGGTAACTTTGCCCGCCAATGGCAGCAAAACGTCAGTCAGGGCGGTGCCAGAGTCCGCGATAACCTTGCGCTCGATTCGCGACCGCTCGCACTGTTGGCCACCAACGTTTTAGGTGACAGTCTCACCCTCGGCAGGCAGCGCATTACCGCCACCATGGCAGAAATGATCGTCAAGACCATCGACTACTTCATTCGCCACCGACAGTTGCAGTTGGTGGTGCGCGTCCACCCCGGCGAGTTGAAAACCCACGGCACTTCGATGGTCGAGGTGATCCAAAAGGCATACCCCGCCCTGCCAGAAAACATTCATATCATCCGACCGGAAGACAAAACTAACACTTACGACCTGATTGAAATCGCGGACTTCGGGTTGGTTTACACAACAACCGTGGGGATGGAGATGGCCATGAGTGGCCTTCCAGTGATCGTCACAGGTAAAACCCATTACGCCGGCAAGGGTTTCACCCTTGATCCGCAGAGCTGGCAGAAATATGAGCAGATGCTCGACCGTGTCAGCCAGAATCCCAAATCTGCCAGACTGACCCCAGAGCAAATTGAAAAGGCCTGGTTGTATGCTTATTTATTCTTTTTTGAATTTTCTCTTCCTTTTCCCTGGCACATCCTTTGGCTTGAAGAAGATTTCAAAAAACGGCCGATGAGTTACGTCTTGTCCGATGAAAGTCAGCAGAAGTACGGGCAGACCTTTGATTATTTGGTTGGTAAACCGCTTGACTGGGAGGCTCGGGGTCTTGCCAGGCTGGAAACATTGCCAATCGACGAGGGGAAGTCCCTATGAACCAGGATTCGGTCAAGCATGAAATCGGTCAGTTCTATGACGAAATCGGCTGGCAACTAGAGCCAGAAGGCGTTTATCAAAACGCCCGTTATGAAGACCTGCGTCCGGTATCCGCAGAATATATCCACAAATGCCACATGCGTATCAAACGCTACCTGGCTCCCAGCGGCAAGTATCTGCTGGACGGTGGTTCTGGACCGGTGCAATATGATGAATACTTGACTTATTCGGAAGGATACCAGTATAGGGTCTGTATGGACCTGTCGCTGGTAGCTTTGCAGGAAGCGCGCAAACTTCTGGGTGAGAAGGGCATCTATATCAATGCTGATATCGCCAACTTGCCTTTCCGTTCGGAAGTTTTCGATGGAATCGTCTCCCTGCACACCATCCATCACGTTCCGATCGAAGAAAAAGTGAGTGTCTACCAAGGGCTACACCGCTGTCTGAAACCTGGGCGCACGATGGTTACAGTGGATGGTTGGTCAGAAGTGCCATTAGCAAAGCCGATGCAATTCTTCATGCGCGTAGCTAACAGGTTGCGCCGCTGGACAGGCAAGGAAGCTGCCCCGATGCCAGACGGATCTTCCGCCAGCCAGGCAAGCACAGAAGAAAAAAAACCTGACCAGGAACCGGTTGGGACTTTTGTGCTGAAAACCTCTGCCAAATGGTTTCACAGCGTGATGAAAGGCGTGTTGCCTTATGAAATTCGCGTCTGGCGCAGTGTTTCGGTAAGATTCCTGCGCTCAGTTATTCAGCCAGAATGGGCTGGGCGTTTCTGGTTAAAACTTTTATATCGTCTGGAAGAATGGTTTCCGCATTATTTTGGTGAAAACGGGCAATACCCGCTAATAATCATTTCGAAAGAGAACGCAGGTAGCGCTAAGGAGTAAGTATGGACTGGCAAGATAAGGTCGTTTTGGTCACTGGGGGAACAGGATCCTTTGGCAAGAAATTTATTCGCATTTTGTTGGATGAATATAATCCTGCCAAGGTGATTGTTTATAGCCGTGATGAGCTCAAGCAACACGATATGCAGACGACGGGCGGTTTCAACGACCCCCGAATACGTTATTTTATCGGCGATGTACGCGACAAAGAGCGTCTGATCAGGGCCATGTATGGCGTGAACATTGTGGTGCATTCCGCAGCGCTTAAACAGGTTCCGGCCTGTGAATACAACCCAATGGAAGCGATTAAGACGAACATACTTGGCTCCGCCAACGTTATTGACGCTGCCATTGAGAACGGGGTCGAAAAAGTGCTTGCGTTGTCGACTGATAAAGCCGTCAACCCGATCAACCTTTACGGTGCCACCAAGCTGGCCGCGGAGAAACTGATGGTGCAGAGCAACGCCTATGCCGGTGGTCGCAAAACTCGCATTTCGTGCACCCGTTATGGCAATGTGGTTGGCTCACGCGGATCGGTTGTTCCGCTTTTCATCAGCCAGCGTCCTACCGGCGTCCTGACCATCACGGATGAACGAATGACCCGTTTCTGGATGTCGCTTGAGCAAGGCGTGCGCTTTGTGATCAGCTGCATTGAGCAAATGCAAGGAGGCGAGGTCTTTATCCCCAAGATCCCCAGCATGAAAATGACCGATCTTGCCAAAGCCATGGCACCTGAGGCCGAAATCCGAATTATCGGCATTCGCCCCGGCGAGAAATTGCACGAAAGTCTGATCTCAGAAGACGAAGCCCGCACTACTGTTGAGCTCCCTGATATGTATGTTGTTCAGCCCGCCGGCGCGGATCTTTGGTTTGGCCGTGCTTGGCAGGAAAAGGGAAAACCTGTCCCCGATGGCTTCGTCTACAATAGCGGCACCAATTCTGATTGGCTGGATGTAGAAGGCATTATGGCAATCATCAAACCGATCGAAGAAGAACTGGCGGAGGCCAGGAAATAAAATGACCTGCTTGCTGATCACCGGCGTGAGTGGATTGCTGGGTATCAACCTGGCTCTTGAGGCTGTCCGGGAAGGCCACGAAGTAGTTGGTTGGACTCACAGCCGTTCTTTGAAGGGTGTGCCTTTCGGGCAGGAAACTGTCTCTTTGGAAAACCTTGAGGATCTGCCTGCAGCTCTGCAGAAAGCCCGTCCTAACGCGGTCATCCATTGCGCCGCGGTTGCGAACTTGGATGAAGCGGAACAAAATCCGCAGCACACTTTTTTGGTTAACGCCCAGGCGCCTGGCGTGTTAGCGCGAGCATCGAAAGAAGCAGGTATCCCCTTTGTACTAATTTCTACCGACGCGGTCTTTGATGGTAGCAAGGGTAATTATAGCGAAGAAGACCAGCCGAATCCACAAAACACCTACGCGCAATCAAAACTGGCTGGAGAACAGGCTGTTCGGAATGAATATCCGGAAGCGCTGGTGGCCAGGGTCGTTTTTTATGGTTGGTCCCTCAGCGGCAAGCGCAGCCTGGCGGAGTTCTTTTTTAATAATCTCAGCCAGGGCAAGCAGGTCAAGGGCTTCACTGACTCGATCTTTAGCCCCCTGTACGCGCGAGATTTGTCCGACCTGCTTTTGGAAGCCCTCTCGAAAGATCTGCGGGGGACCTACCATTTCTTTTCGAGGGAGAGTTTGAGCAAATATGATTTTGGCTTGGCATTGGCAAACCGCTTCGGATTGGATCAAAACCTGATCACAGCAGTAGAAACCGCCCAGGGCAACCTGAATACCCCACGTTCGCTCAATCTCAGTGCAAGCAGCGCCAAACTATGTACAGCGCTTGGTCATGAAACCCCGGATGTGATCGAGGGTTTGGAACGAATGTTTGAGGACTGTCAGAACGGGTTGCGCCAACGGTTGGCAGCTTTTTTGGCATAATAGGAGAAATTATGGAACTTAAAATTGGCAAGCACCTGATTGGTGACAAACACCCGACTTACTTTATTGCGGATATTGCCGCCAATCACGACGGCAGCCTGGAACGGGCACTGCATCTCATCCACCTGGCCGCTCAAGAGGGAGCCAACGCTGCAAAATTCCAAAACTTCCGTGGCGCTGAGATTGTATCTGATTACGGCTTCAGTCATATGAACGCCCAAATCTCTCACCAGGCCAATTGGAAAAAGAGTGTGACCCAGGTATATGATGACGCCTCTGTTCCATTTGATTGGACGCCCATCCTCAAAGAGGAATGCGACCAGGCTGGAATTGACTATTTCTCTTCTCCATATGACTTCGAAGCCATGGATATGCTCGACCCTTACGTGCCGGCTTACAAAATCGGCTCAGGGGACATCACCTGGCTTGAAAATTGCCTGCGCATGGCTGAAAAAGGCAAACCGGTGCTTCTGGCAACAGGTGCTTCTCATATCGGCGAAGTCCAGCGAGCAGTGGAAGCCATCCTGGCGGTCAATCCAAAATTGATTTTAATGCAATGCAACACAAATTACACAGCTGCTGACGGCAATTTCGACAACATCCATCTGAATGTGCTCAAAACCTACCATCAGATCTGGCCGGAGCTGATTTTAGGTCTCAGCGACCATACTCACGGTCATGCCACTGTGCTTGGCGCGGTTGCCCTGGGTGCCCGTGTTGTCGAAAAACATTTCACTGACGATAATGATCGCGAGGGTCCAGACCATGCCTTTGCCATGAATCCGCAAACCTGGGCAGAAATGGTGCGTAATACCCGCCAACTGGAACGTGCCCTTGGCTCTGGCAATAAATATGTAACTGACAATGAAAAGGAAACTGTGGTTGTGCAGCGCCGCTGCCTCAGGGCTGGCCGGAATATACAGGCCGGTGAGAGGCTGACCCGTGAGATGATTGCTGTGCTGCGACCGGCCACCCCCGGTGCGATTGAGCCCCACGAAGTTGACAGGGTGGTCGGTCTCAAGGTGCTCAGAGACGTTCCTCATGGGCAGGAGCTGCGATGGACTCAGTTAGGTGATTAACCTATGCGCATAATGTATTTGACCCGATCTGATTCCGTCCATGATCAACGTTTCATGCGGACGCTGGCTGAAAGTGAGTACGAAGCTTTCGTCTGGCGTTTGTTTTCGGGGGATTACCCTACCCCTGAAGGTGTGACTGCACTTGAATGGCAGGGAATCGAAGGGGGTTTGCAAGCCTGGAATTTGCCTTTCGCCCAGAGAAAGTTAGAGCAGGCGATTCGTGAAGTACAACCAGATCTGATTCATGCCGGTCCGTTGCACGACCTGGCATTTTTGGCTGCCAAGACAGGCTTTGCCAATCTTCTATCGATGAGCTGGGGTTTTGACTTGATGAAAGATGTGCGGATCGATAAGCTGACCGAACACCGCACCCGATTTGCACTGCAGCGTTCCAAAGGTTTGATAACCGATGCTCATTGCTCTGCAGAAGTAGCTGTCAATCTTGGTTTTCCCCGTGAAGATATCTGCATATTTCCCTGGGGTGTCGACTTGCAGCACTTCTCTCCTGCCAACGTGCGTAAGAGCGGTCTCGCATGGCGACATGAAATGGGTTGGGAGGATAAGCTGGTTTTATTGTGCTTGCGCAGCTGGGAACCCAACTACGGTGTCGACACGCTTCTGGCTGCCTTTGAGAAAGCGGCAGCCGAAAAGCAGAACTTGCGTCTGATACTATTGGGCGATGGCAGCCTGCATGACGAATATTTCCAAGTCTTAGAAGGTGAGAGTTTTAAAGACAAAGTTTTTATCGGCGGTCGGGTTCCGAACCGAGAGCTGATCCAGTTTTATGGTGCCGCCGATGTTTATGTGACTCCCAGTCATGTGGACGGTTCTTCCGTTTCGCTGATGGAAGCCCTGGCTTGCGGGTTACCTGCAATCGCCTCGGACATACCGGCTAACCTCGAATGGGTGTACCATAATAAAAACGGCTGGATTTTCCCTGACAATGATGTTAACGCTCTCAGGGAGACCATTCTGAACTGCCATCCAACCGCAGAAATCGCAGAACACGCCAGGGCAACTGCTGAAAACAAAGCCGACTGGCAAAAAAACCGGCAAATTTTGTTGGACTGTTATCGACAATTGCTGCCCAATTAAGGAAAATAAAATGAACAAAAAAGTAATCTTGATTTTTGGTGTGCTGTTACTGGCTGTGACAGCCTGTAATTTCCCGGTTGCTAAAAAGACCACCACCCCCGCACCCACTCCCACCCCGGATACGAGCATGCAGCTGTACTATGGTGACGGAATGCAGATCATGCTGCCACCCAGTTTCATTGCTGAAGATATCAAAACACAGCTTCCAAGTATCATTGAAACGCTCACCGATCTGGTTGGCGACAGTGAAGGTTTTGCGCGTGACCTGATAAGGGAAATTGAAGGGAATGTCGCCTGGTATGGTTTCGATGGTGATACGCCGGCGGTTTATCCGACTCGTTTGATTGTCATTAAGAACAAATCCCTGGCTGGACTTCCAGTGAGTGTCATTATGCTGGGCCTGGAAAAAGTTCTGGGACGGAATAATACCGAAGTAGACAGGGATTCACTTACCCTAAACGGACGCGATGTGACCCGCTTTACCTATTCCAAAGATAGCAATGCTTTTGCGGCTTACCTCTTTAAGGAGCAACACCGCCTGTGGATCGGCATCTTCATAACAACGCCAGCTAACATGGCCGTTTCTTTGGCTGACTACAATACCAGCATTGGCTCAATGCAAATCGACCCCATAGCAGAGTAATGAGAAGGTAAAGCTTGAAAAAAGTTGCGATAATCCAGGCCAGGTTAGGGTCGAGCCGACTTCCAGGGAAGGTGCTCTTGGAGGTGGCAGGCGAGCCGATGCTCGCGCGAGTGGTCGCGCGGGTGCGCCAGGCCCGGCTGATTGATGAAATCATGATTGCCACGACCAGCGATTTAGTTGACGATCCACTTGTGCAGTATTGCCATGACGCCAGCTTGCCTTGCTACCGAGGTGATCAATTTGACGTCCTGGACCGCTTTTATCAGGCAGCCCGGCAAGCGCAGGCAGATGTGATTGTGCGTATCACGGCCGACTGCCCCATGATCGCGCCTGAAGAGATCGATCGGGTAGTGTGGGCTTACCTGTCTAGCGGTGCGGATTTCGCCGCTAACCGCCTCCCTCCGCCATTTGAGCGCACCACACCGATTGGCATGGACACAGAGGTTTGCTCGATGCAGGCCTTGGAAAAAGCCTGGCGAGAGGCTGAGCAACCCTACCAGCGCGAACACGTTATGCCCTATCTCTATGATACTGAGGGGCGCTTCAAAGTACAGGTTGTTAACCTGGAGCCCGCTCAGGGGCACCTGCGTTTCACAGTAGATACCGCAGAAGATCTTCATCTGGCAAATCAGATTTATGCTGCTTTTGAAGGTCGGAACGATTTCAGTCTGGAACAACTGCTGGCAGAAAACGAACGCCATCCTGAATGGCAGCAACAAGTTGCCCTGGTCCACCATAAAGACCTATATGAAACTGACCAGAGGGCTAAACCAGCCAGCAAACAAAAGGACGAGGAACCAAAAGTAGGGCCAATTCACGCGACACCGAATCAACCTATGCGCAACGAAGCGCCTGTTATCTCTTGCCCGTTATGCGGCAGCGATAGAATCAAAGACTTTGAACAGGTCGAATCGTTTGGCTACCCCGTTGAGTATCTCATCTGTCAGGATTGTGGCTTTGTTTTCCAAAACCCACAAACTAGCCAGGCAACCAATCCGGATTTCTATCTGCAGGACTACCGCCAGATTTATCAGGCCAGCGAACAGCCAACTCAAAAAGATCTCTACCAGCAAACCCAGCGCGCCAACAACCAGGCAGAATGGCTGAAAAGTCACGGTTTGGAAAAATTTGAGAATGTTCTCGACATTGGCGCCTCTTCTGGTTTGCTTCTGGAAACTTTCGCGCAGCGCTTTGGCGCAGATGTTGTCGGTGTGGAACCTGGCGATGCTTACCGCGCACTGGCAGAAGCAAAAGGGCTCTGCATGCATAGTTCCATCGAAACATTGATTGCTTCCAGCCCAAAGCGCTTCGAACTGGTGACGCTCATGCACGTCCTGGAACACCTTGAGCGTCCCCGGCAGGTATTAGAGCAAATTCGGGAAGAGCTGCTCAACGATGAAGGACTGCTGTTGGTAGAAGTGCCAAACTTCTATGCTCATGATTCCTACGAGCTGGCGCATCTCTCCTGCTTTACCGAGCACACGCTGCTCGAAACGCTCAGGCAGGCTGGTTTTGAACAGGTTGCTTCCCGCAGCCACGGCATGCCTCGCTCGGCAATTTTGCCCCTTTACCTGACAATTCTTGCCAAACCCGTTCTCGAAACCGACAGAAGACCTCCAAAGCCAGAAAAGGGCGTCAGGCTGAAAAGAAGACTGGCTATGCTCAAACGAAAGATCCTGACCCGGCTTAATCCGGACAGAGCCTGGCTTCCTGTGGAGGGTAAATAGTGACTCCCTTCCTGACTCTTTTCACTGCTCCGAAGGCTTTCACTGACCCTCATATCAGCCTGATCCAACATAATGCCTTCGGATCCTGGCTGGCTTTGGGAGATTCGGTCAGTGTGGTTGTGGTTGGCAATGAAGAAGGAATTGCTGAAGCCGCCAAGGAGTATGGCTTCACGCATCAACCCGATGTTCGCTTGAACCAGCTTGGCACGCCACTGATCAGCTCAATCTTCGAGCTTGGACGCCAGGAAAACGACAGTCCCTTTCTGGTATATGTCAACGCTGATATTATTCTTTTCCCCGAAATCCTCGATGTGATCCGAGCTGCAGCCAGCCAGGCTGACCAATTCCTGCTGATTGGTCAACGCTGGGATTTGGAGGTGCTTGAAGCGCTTACTTTCAAAGGTGATTGGGTTTCCTCTCTGAAGCAAAGCATGCGCAAAGACGGACAGTTACACAAGCGTACTGGCAGTGATTATTTCGTTTATCCCCGCTCTTGCTTTCGGGAGGTCCCGGATTTTAGTGTGGGCCGGGCTGGTTGGGATAACTGGATGATCTATCAGGCACGACGACAAGGCTGGTTAGCCATTGATTGCAGCGCGGACCTGGATATCCTCCATCAGGAGCACGACTACAGGCACTTGCCAGATGGCAAACCTCATTACCGCCTGCCTGAAACCGGCGAAAACATCCGACTCGCCGGCGGAAGAAGAACAACTTTCCTGTTAGACGATTCATCGCATCGACTTGTCAACGGAAAGATCGAAAAGATGCCGCTAACCTGGACCCGCTTTTGGCGCGAATTTCAAAACGCTCCTTTGCTGAAATTTGGCAGTTATGGCCTGACCCAGGCACTCTTCAGCATTCTCCATCCCCGCAAAGCGAAAATTGAAAAGGCAAAACAAGCCGAAATGGACAGCAGACTGGCAGAATCTGGATTGGGAGGAAGCTGATGGCACGTTTAGGCACCAACCCCTCTCGCGGTCAACAACTTGAGTTCACCCCACCGCGTGTGACCGTGGCTGTTTTGGTCTACGAGCCCAACCAGGCCGGTTATTTTCAACATCGCCTTGATGTGACCAAGCTGACGCTTGACAGCATCCTCAAAAACACTCCTGAACCTTTTGAATTATTGGTTTTTGACAATGGTTCCTGCGATGCCATGACCGATTATCTTCGTGAGCTGAATCAGGCAGGCAGAATCGACACGCTGGTTCTCTCTCACCAGAATATTGGCAAATTGAACGCGCTGTGGCGCATTGCCAACCTCGCCCAGGGTGAGGTGATCGCCTACAGCGACGATGACGTCTATCACATGTCAGATTGGCTGCCGAAACACCTGCAAGTTCTCGACACCTATCCTGATGTCGGGGCAGTCACTGGCTTTTATATCAAACAGCGTGTTGTGATGAGCTCCGAGAGTACGCTTCGATGGGTGGCAAACTATGAAAAAGAACATCCGGGCATGGTCCAGAGAGGTAACTTGATCCCGCGAAAGTGGGAAGAAGAATACATGGACAATTCTGGACGCACCCTGGAGCGCTATCAGGGTGAAGTGCAAGGTGTAGAGGATATCATAGTGGATTACCAGGGTGTCAAAGCCTGGGTGTCCGCTCATCATTTTCAGGTTCTCACGTATAAGGAAATCCTGCTGGAAGTTCTCTCCGAGATGCTGGAAGGCGGATGGAGTGACCAGATGATGGGGCGAATGGTAGAAATGGACGACCGTATGGACGCCAAAAGCTACCTGCGCCTGACAACGCATGAACAAACAATGCGCTTGATGGGTAACGCGATTGACGATGAAGTAAAAAAACTGGCCGCCAGCGATGGCATTAACACCCATGCTGCCCTTGCCGAAAATGCACCTGGAAAATCAGGTGGTCTCTGGGAAAATAAGCTGATCCAAAAAGTGGGCCAACGTTTGTTAAACTGGCTCTATCGTGGTTTGCATGAAAACAGGAGGATTGAATGAAATTTCTGATCGCTGGCTTAGGTTCGATTGGGCGCAGGCACTTGCGCAATCTAAAAGCGCTTGGGCAGACTGACCTGCTGCTCTACCGCACCCATCAGGCTACCCTCCCAGACACCGATCTGGTGGATTACCCCACTTACACGGATTTGGATGAGGCTCTGGCAGAAAAACCGGATGGAGTGATCGTCTCGAATCCTACTGCTTTGCATTTGGAGGTTGCGACTGCCGCGGCTAAAGCTGGCGCGGCTTTGCTGATTGAAAAGCCCGTCTCAGACAGCCTGCTCGGTATTCGCGAATTGCAGGAGGCTCTTGACGCAGCTGGAAAGCCTGCTTTGATCGGGTTTCATTTGCGCTATCATCCAGTTTTACGAAAGATAAAAGAGTTGATCGATTCTGACCAACTTGGTAAGCCACTTAAGGCGCACGCTCATTGGGGTGAATACTTGCCAGGCTGGCACCCTTGGGAAGATTATCGCCATTCCTATGCAGCCCGGGCCGACCTGGGTGGCGGCGCGCTCAATACGCTCTCTCATCCCATCGATTATCTGCGTTGGATGATGGGAGAAGTACGCGCGCTGTCTGCCAGCCTTGATAACCTCAGTCAACTGGAACTCGATGTCGAAGATAACGTGGAATTGCTCCTTAAATTCCACTCGGGCTCACTGGCAACTATACATCTGGATTATTACCAGCGCCCCCCTTCCCATACGCTTGAGATCGTTTTTGAACGGGGTCGCGTCCGTTGGGACTACGGGTCAGGCTGTACCGTGGTTGAAAACGCGGAAATTGGCGAGAAAATCGTTGATACGCTTTGTCCCCCAGAGGGTTTCAAACGAAACGACATGTTCCTGGCTGAAATGGAAGATTTCGTTCGGCTTTGCCGGGGAGAGAGCATTGACCACTGCACTTTAGCTGACGGCAAGCGCGTGCAGAAAATCGTTGAAGTGGCTCGCCAAAGCTCTTCGCAGAGCTGCTGCTCTGTGAGGCTGCCCTCTTAAGAGCCGCCTGATGGTAAAATCCAAACCATCAACATACAGAAAAAGAAAATGACAGAATCGATACTTAAGAAGTTTGACCTGACCGGCAAGACCGCTCTCATAACAGGGGCGGCTGGTCTGTTGGGTATGCAATTCAGCCTGGCGCTGGCACAAGCCGGAGCAAATGTGGTGCTGGCAGACCTCAATGAGGTTATTGCCGCTAAAAATTCAGATGAATTAAAGCATCTGGGTCTCAGCTCGATGGCAGTTGCGGTTGACGTGACCGACCCAAGGTCGACCAAAGCCATGGTTGAAAAGGCGCTGGCCTCTTTTGGTAGCCTGGATGTGTTGGTCAACAGTGCCGCGTTGGACCCCAAGTTTGATCCTGCCAATGTTGGCGATCAAGAAGAAAACGCGTTTGAAACCTATTCGCTGGAATCGTGGCGACAGGCCCTTGATGTAAACCTGACCGGTATGGTTTTGGCTTCCCAGGCAGCAGTCATTCCCATGCTCGAGCAAGGACAGGGTGTGATTGTGAACATTGCTTCGATTTATGGTCTTGTAGGCCCTGACCAACGTCTTTATGAGCAAGCAGATAATACTAGACAATTTAAGCCGGTGTATTATTCGGTAACCAAAGCCGGCGTACTCGGCTTCACCCGTTATCTGGCTGCTTACTATGCCGGCAAGAACATCCGCGTCAACGCTCTCACTCCTGGTGGTGTATACAACAATCACGACCAGGTTTTCACTGACCAATACAGTGCCCGTACCATGCTAGGGCGCATGGCGGATCTCGATGAAATGAACGCCGCGATGCTGTTTTTGTGCAGTGAGGCCAGTTCTTACATGACTGGCAGTAACCTGGTTGTAGATGGAGGATGGACGGCATGGTAAATCGCCCTGAAGTGTTAGCAATCATACCCGCGCGTGGTGGTTCCAAGGGCATCCCGCGCAAAAACCTGCGTGACTTTGCCGGGGCACCGCTGATCGCGTACAGCATCGTAGCGGCTTTGCAGGCAGAATTGGTCACCCGCGTAATTGTCTCGACCGATGATCACGAGATCGCTGAAGTGGCTCGTGCCTGGGGCGCGGAGGTGCCTTTTATGCGTCCAGCCCAATTCGCTCAGGATGACACCACAGATCTGCCGGTTTTTGAACATGCGCTGCAATGGCTGCGAGAGAACCAAGACTATCATCCCGAAATCGTGATCCAGTTACGCCCGACTTCACCAATCAGACCGGTAGGGTTATTGGATGAAGCTATCAAAATACTCATTGCTCACCCTGAAGCCGATTGCGTACGTGGAGTGGTTCCCTCGGGTCAAAACCCCTTCAAGATGTGGCAGATTGATCGCGAAGGCCAGCTGGAACCTCTCTTAGAGGTTGCTGGTCTCCGTGAACCCTACAACACACCCAGGCAAGCGCTCCCGCTGACATATTGGCAAACGGGGCATATTGACGCGATCCGCTCAACTACCATTTTAACCAAGCACAGTCTGACGGGTGACCTGATATTGCCTTTGTTGATTGATCCTCTTTATACAGTGGATATTGACACACCTGATGATTTTTTGACCTCCGCAAGGTTGATCAGAGACCCGCGCATCATAGCAGTCGACCCACTCAAGAGTCGCCGTGAATTTCCCAGCAAAGTAAGTAACCTGATTATGGATTTTGACGGTGTGCTCACCGATGATTTGGTATACGTAGACCAGGACGGACGTGAAAGCGTTTGCTGCAGTCGTTCTGACGGGTTTGGCATCGATTTGCTTAAAGAATCAACCGGTACCCAACCGTTGATCCTCACAAGGGAAACTAACCCGGTGGTGAGCGCCCGCGCGCGGAAGCTTGATATTGAGGTTTTTCAATCAATTAATAATAAAGACCAAGCGCTGCAAGCCTTGATAAAAGAAAGAAATCTGGATCCCGCCCAAATTATTTACATCGGTAACGACCTGAATGATCTGGCAGTTTTACCTTTTGTGGGATACTTTGCCTGTCCGTCCGATGCCCATCCCCAGGTCATCAGGCAAGCAGATCTTGTTCTAAAGCATCCTGGGGGCAGGGGCGCGGTTCGTGAACTGGTTGAAAAAATCTTGGAAGAACAAAGAAAAGTCATTAAATAAATGCACAAAGGAAACTAAACAAAGATGATTGATATCGAATTTTATACAAAAGTAGGCGATCTTAAAAAACGACTTAGCGCAGGTGAAAATTTCTCCCGGGCAGAACTTGAAGGACTGCTCGAAAGTTATCGCAGCCCTCATCCTGTGGTTTACAACATAGAAACTACCAATGCCTGTAACATGCGATGTGAAATGTGCCCGCGTACAACCATGATGACCAGACCGGTTGAAACTATGGCGCCAGAGCTTTTCAAAAGCGTCATTGATCAGCTTACACCGTTCAGCAAGGAACAATTGGCTCGCTGGGAGGATTTTGCTGAGGGTTATTACGGCGTGCCGAGGAATGGTATGAGCGAAAACCATTTCTTCCTTTACATAATCCCCAGAGTGATTGTCCTCCATGGTTATGGCGACCCGCTTTTAGATAAGAATATCCCCACCTATGTCAGGTGGATGACTGAACGCGGTCTTGAGTCTTACTTTTCATGCAATCCTGCGAACATCAATATGGCCCGCACGATTGAAACCTTTGAAAATGGTCTGGGATACGTAAAGTATTCCATCGAAAGCGTGGATGATTTGCGTCACAAAAGTGTGCGTGGCGAAGCCTCCAATTTCACTGAAGCCTATCGCAACATCTTGAGTTTGCTCGAACTGAAAGCTAAAAGAAATTTCAAAACCACGATTGTGATCACCATGATTGACCTCAATAAGCCCTGGCAGCAGGAAGAATATCAGAAGTTGGTTGAAGCTTTTGAAGGGCTTGACGTCTATGTTTATCTCAAAAGTCAGGACCAAACCTGGTATGAAGACAACAGGCAGACCACAGAATCTATCCACTGGCAGGAATTTTGCCAATTCCCATGGTCATCCATGACCGTCAAATCGAATGGTGAATGTGCTGAATGCGTCGAAGATTTCAACAATGAAATTATCCTGGGTGACACCCGGACGCAAAGTCTGTATGACATTTGGAATGGAGAAGCCTACCAAAACTTCCGTAATGATCATTTCAACCTAAAACCTGGAATCAAGTGCACAGAGCAATGCGACATGCACCTGATTGGCAGCTACTTAGCTCGGTAGAGGAATTTATGAGAAATACCATCAAAATAGGCGAACGAGTCATTGGCAACGGTTATCCGATTTATATCGTTGGAGAGATTGGCATCAATCACAATGGCGAACTGGAAGTGGCGAAAAGCCTGATGCTGGCTGCCAAAAAAGCTGGCATCGACGCGGTCAAATTCCAAAAACGTACTCCTGAAATCTGCGTTCCTCCTGAACAACAGTCGCAGATGCGTGATACTCCCTGGGGTTATATCAGTTACCTTGATTACCGCTATAAGGTTGAATTTGACGAGGCTGACTATACCGAGATTGATCGTTATGCCAAAGAGTTAGATCTCGATTGGTTTGCCTCTTCATGGGATATTCCCTCACTCGAATTTATGGAAAAATTCAATCCCCCTGTTCACAAAATCCCTTCGGCACTGCTAACTGACCGGGAGTTGCTGCGAGCTCACCGCGACACGGGGAAACCCCTGATTGTTTCGACTGGCATGTCTACCATGGAGCAGATCAAAGAAGCGATGGAAATCCTCGGGGAAGACAACATAGTTTTATGCCATACTACCAGTTCCTATCCCTGCCCCCCTGAAGAATTGAATCTGCGCATGATTCAAACCCTGTGTGACACGTTCAACTGTCCCATAGGTTATTCCGGGCATGAGGTTGGGCTGGTTCCAACCGTAATTGCCTCAGCCCTGGGAGCCTGCCTGGTAGAGCGCCATATCACTCTCGACAGGGCTATGTGGGGGTCCGATCAAAGCGCGTCAGTGGAACCACAAGGTATTTCCACGCTGGTCAAATACATACGTGTGACTGAAAAGTCACTCGGTGATGGGGTAAAGAAGGTCTACGACAGCGAAAAATCTTCACTCAAAAAGTTACGACGGATCAGCCAGTAAGATGAACCCATCCAGTTTGCTTCGCCGGGCAGGTAACCGGATCAGGCGGAAAGCAGTCCAGCGAAAAAACGACGCAGCTTTGCGAGCAATGGCGCGCCAGGTGCTTGAGAATACGCTAGCAAGCGATCAGAAGCCCATCATTTTTTTTGATGCGTCAACACGACTGAGCGGGTTGAGCCTAAATGCCGGCTTCGCCATCCTGAGTGCCTGGTCATTGAGCCTGCAGGGTGTGCCTATTATTCATTTTGTTTGTTCCGCCGGTTTGAGACCCTGTGTCCTGGGCACAAACCGGACAGACCCCGATGCTGTCCCGCCTTGTGCTGAGTGTCTGAGACAGTCAGAAGCAATCTTTTCGGATAGCCAGGTCAGGTATTTTGATTTCCAAGAGGATTATGACCTGGAGGCGAAACTTGCGGGTCTATCTCTGGATGAGTTGATGGCATTTGACTATCAGGGGCTGCCCCTGGGGAAATTGGTTTTGCCTTCGACTCGTTGGATTTTGCGCCGGCATCACCTGGCTGATGACCGCTATACACGGGAGTTGTATAAAAATTATCTGAAATCGGCCTGGTCGATGGCAGGGCAATTTGAACAACTACTTGACGAGAGCCGGCCACAATCTGTGGTCGTCTTCAATGGAATGCAATATCCCGAAGCCAGCGCCAGGTGGATCGCCCTCCAGCGCGGCATTCGCGTCGTCAGCCACGAGGTTGGCATGCAGCCACTGAGCGCTTACTTCACAGACGGAGATGCGACTGCTTATGATTTGGACATTCCCGGGGAATTTCAACTCAATGAAAGCCAAAATCAAAAACTGGACGCATACCTGAGTGCCAGATTCAAAGGTGATTTTCATATGGCGGGTGTGCAATTCTGGCCTGAAATGAGCCAACTCAGTCCTGAATTCCTCGAATTTGCCAGGCGCTTCAAACAGATGGTGCCAATTTTTACAAACGTGATCTTTGATACAAGCCAACCGCATGCCAATGTTATTTTTGAAGACATGTTTACCTGGTTAGATGAAATCCTGAAGATTGTTAAAAACAACCCTGATACGCTTTTTGTGATCCGAGCACATCCTGATGAGGCCCGGGCAGGAAAAGCCAGCGAGGAGTCTGTGTCGCAATGGGCTGGGGAACGTCAGATAACCAGTATTGCTAACCTGCGCTTTGTACCTCCGCAGGAGTTCATTAACTCCTATGACCTGATCCGGATGGCGAAGTTCGTTCTGATCTACAATTCCACCATCGGTATGGAGGCATCTATCCTGGGGGCAGGTGTGCTCGCGGCTGGTAAAGCCCGCTACAGCTCCTCAGAGGTGGTCTGGTTTCCTCAAGACAAGCCTGCCTACTTTGCAAAGCTGGAAGAATTGCTCCACACCGGTGTTGTCGAGGTCCCTGCGCACTTTAAATTGAACGCCCGGCGCTTCCTCTATTGGCAGCTCTATCACTCCTCCTTAGGTTTTGAGGATTACCTCGAGCCAGATGGCGTGTGGGCCGGGTATGTAAAGCTGAAAAATTTTGATTGGCAAAGCCTTTTGCCAGCGCAATCTACCACCATGGCGACCATCAGCGATGGGCTCTTGCGCGATGGGGACTTTATGCTTAAGGAAGGTCGAGAATGAAGCTGGAGAGAATTGTTGCCTTAGTCCCGATGCGTCATGATTCAAAACGAGTACCCGGAAAAAATTATCGGTCAATGTGTGGAAGGCCGCTCTACGCCCATATTATCAAGACGTTGCTCAACTGCCCCGAGATCTCCGAGGTGGTGGTCGATACCGATTCACCAATAATTATCGAGGGCTTAGCCAAGGATTACCCCCAGGTAAAGGTTTTGCTGCGACCTGAAGAATTACGCGCTGATACTACCCCAACAAACGAGATTTTACTATATGATACTGCTCAGGTGCCCGGCGATCTCTATCTGCAGACTCATTCAACTAATCCGCTGCTGAAGGCCGAAACGGTTTCCAGGGCCATTACTCAACTTCGAAATCTATACCCTGAATACGATAGTCTCTTCAGCGTCACACGCCTGCAGACACGCCTCTGGGACCAACTTGGAAGAGCTATTAACCACAATCCGGCTGTATTGCTGCGCACGCAAGATCTCCCGCCAGTCTATGAAGAGAACTCTTGTTTGTATCTTTTCACAAGAGAGACGCTGCTTACTCATCGTAACCGCATCGGCGAGCGCCCATTGATGTTCGAGATGGACGCTCATGAGTCTACAGATATCGACGAAGAACTCGATTTCGTTATCGCTGAAATTTTGATGGAAAGACAAAAATCGACGAGGTAACATGAAAACTGTATTAATTACTGCTCCTTACATCCAACCCTCTATGCACCGCTTCACTCCTATTCTTGAAGCTTTTGGTCTGAACGTGATCATTCCAGAAGTAAACGAGAGGTTGGAAGTTGAGGAAATCATGCACTACGCAGGTCAGTTTGAAGGAACTATTTGCGGCGATGACCGCTATACGGCAGAAGTTATTGCCGCCTGCTCGCCCCAACTCAAAGTTTTGTCTAAATGGGGTACCGGCATAGATGCAATGGACCAGGACGCCGCTGAAAAGTATGGCGTCAAAATTTTCCGCACACCAAACGCCTTCACTGTGCCTGTTTCTGAAAGCGTCATCGGAAGTATGCTCTGCTTTGCTCGCAACATACCCTGGATGGACACGGCAATGAAGGCAGGTGAATGGAAGAAGATCTCAGGCCATACCCTGCTGGAATCGACCTTGGGTGTGATCGGTGTGGGCAATATTGGCAAGGCTGTCATTCGCCGGGCCCGCTCGTTTGGCATGAACATTTTGGGTAACGACATTGTTGAAATTGAACCAGATTTCGTTATTGAACAAAAAATAGAGATGACCGACCTGGAAGACTTACTTGAACGTTCAGATTACATCAGCCTGAACACCTCCTTGAACCCCAGCTCTTATCATCTGATAAACGAAGAGACACTCAAACATGTAAAACCATCAGCTGTGATTATCAACACTTGCCGCGGCCCCGTTGTTCACCAGGAGGCTTTGGTAAATGCCCTCAAGGAGGGTCGTTTGAGGGGTGCCGCGCTGGATGTCTTTGAAAAAGAGCCCCTTCCTGCTGACAGCCCATTGAAAGAGATGAGCAATGTGCTGCTGTCACCCCACAACACCAATAGCAGTCCCTTCTTCTGGGAAAGGATCCATTGGAACTCCATCCGTAACCTGTTGATTGGTCTGGACATCCCGGTGGGAGATGTTAATAGTTTGAAGGCGATGGAAAAAACCTCTTAGATGGTGAAACTAACCTTTAAAAGACGATTAGAATCACGAAGTAAGGAAAATTATGCTTGAGAACAAGAAAACAGTTCTAATTACCGGCGCAGCTGGTGGTGTTGGTCAGGCAACTACTGCCTATTTCAACCAGCGCGGATTCAAAGTGATCGGGGTCGATCGTCAACCCCGCTTTGATGCGTTCCCGGAAGGCGGTCTTTACATTCAGGCTGATATTTCCTTGCAGGAAAACCTCGAAATGGTTTATGAAAAAGCCAGGGGATTCTCTCAGACCCTATCCGTGCTGGTCAACAACGCTGCTTATCAGGTTACCAAGTCACTGCTCGAGACCAGCGTAAAAGAATGGGACGCCGTAATGGGCTCGAATCTTCGGTCGGTCTTTCTGGGCGTCAAATTGGCACATCCCATGCTCAAGGAGGAAGGCGGTGGCGCTATTGTCAATGTTTCTTCGGTTCACGCTGTAGCCACGTCCGCCAACATTGCAGCCTACGCCACCAGCAAAGGAGGTCTACTGGCACTGACCCGTGCTATGGCAATCGAATTTGCCCCGGATAACATTCGTGTTAACGCTGTCTTGCCTGGCGCTGTAGACACACCAATGTTGCGAGCTGGTTTTCACCGTGGCAGACAAAATGAATCAACTGAGGAAGATCAGCTTGCGGCTCTGGCGGCCAAAACGGTCAACGGGCGCGTCGCGCAACCCGAAGAAATCGCCTCCGTGATCTACTTCCTGGCTGACAACTCCCTGTCCAGCTTTATCACCGGACAGGGCTTGCTTGTGGACGGCGGAGCCACCTGTCGGCTGAGCACGGAGTGAGGTTTTAAGATGGATAGTTCTCTTCAGAATCGTTTCATGGATATCGCCCGACGCGGTTATGACGGGTTACGCCGATTGCCCGAGCTGCCTGCGGCAAACCTCCACCCCTGGCGAAGAGAATCGAAACGCCGCCTGGCAGCGCTCAAGGATAGCCACAAAAATGAACGCTGTTTCGTGGTTGGAAATGGGCCATCACTGAAAAATACGGATTTATCCAGACTTGAGGATGAGTTTTGCATCGGCATGAATCGTATCTTTTTAGCCGCGGACGAGCTTGGCTTCTATCCGGATATCTTGGTCTGTGTCAATGACCTGGTAGTAGAACAGTCGGTGGCGGAATTCAACAATCTGCAAATGCCAAAATTTTTCTCCTGGCGCGCGCGTAAGTGGTTGACAATGGACCACTGGACACACTTTATTTACACCACCTACACCTCTCCAAAATTTTCAACAGATGTAACCGGCAGAGTCTGGGAAGGCGCAACGGTGACCAATGTTTGCCTGCAGCTTGCCTATCACATGGGCTTTAATGAAGTCATCTTGATCGGCGTGGATCACAGTTTCGCCACCAAGGGTCAACCCAACACCACCATACAGTCTCAGGGGGATGACCCAAACCACTTCTCAACCTCTTATTTCGGCAAAGGCTTCCGCTGGCAATTACCAGACCTTGAGACCTCAGAGTTGGGCTACCGCATGGCTCGTCGAGCCTATGAAAACGCCGGCCGAAAAATCGTCGATGCTACTATCGGCGGAAAACTAGATATCTTCGAAAAAGTTGATTACGACAGCTTGTTTACATAAATTCATTATGCTATCACGCCGCCGGGTAATTCACTGATGTTTTCAACCAATTCGTTTCGACAGATTGGCGTTGGTTTTACCAAAAGCTGCTCCACTAAGGAGCGGATGTACTATTTCGAACTTCATATATAATTTGATCATGCCCTCACAACCCTTGGTTTCAATCATCACGCCTTCCTATAACCAGGCAGCCTTCCTTGAGCAGACGATGCTTTCTGTGTTGGAACAGGATTATCCCAACATCGAGTACTGGGTGATTGATGGCGGTTCAACCGATGGTAGTGTTGAAATCATCGGGAAATATGCCCATCGGCTGGCGGGCTGGGTTTCTGAAAAAGATCGCGGTCAGGCGGATGGTGTCAACAAGGGCTTTGCCAAGACGACGGGCGAGATTGTCGGCTGGTTGAACTCGGACGACCTCTACTATCCTGGCGCAGTTTCTGATGCTGTGGAGGCCTTCCTTCAGCACCCCGATGCCAGTTTTGTTTTCAGCGATGTTGAGTCCATCGACGAACTAGGAGAGGGCTTCAACATGATGCGTTATGGCAATTGGAAGTTGAAAGACCTGATGAGCTTCAAAATCATCGGTCAGCCGGGTGTGTTCATGCGTCGTGAAATTCTCGAACAAGCTGGATACCTCGATCTCAGCTACAACTACCTGCTGGATGTGCAGCTATGGCTCAAGATGGCTGCCATAGCCGAACCACAATATATTCTTGGCAAGGTCTGGTCGGCAGCCCGCCTGCATTCGCAGGCTAAGAACGCTGCCCAGGCGGCCAATTTCGGACCGGAAGCCTTCCGTCTGGCCAAATGGCTTTGTGAAGACCAGCGCTTTTACCCCTTGAACTCCCAACTCTTTAATAAAATCTGGGCCGGAGCCCACCGACTCAACGCCTTCTATCTAGTTGAAGCGGGAGGGTTCAATGCAGCACTCATAGCCTACCGTCAAATGCTGCGTTATGAGCCGCTCCAAGATGGCAAGACGCTCAGACGCATGGCCTATGCGGGTCTTGCCGCGCTTGGGCTGCTGCGTTCACGCGACTGGTACGACCAGCATCGCAAAAACCGATATTTGGGGGGGCGAAAATGAATCAAAAACCACTGCCCAAAGTCAGTATAATCACCCCGTCTTTTAATCAGGCACGATTCCTGGAAGAAACCATGCTCTCCGTGCTGGAACAGGATTACCCCAACATTGAATATATCGTGATCGACGGTGCTTCCAGCGATGGCAGCCTGGAAGTCATTAAAAAATATGCCGATCGTCTGGCATACTGGCAAAGCAGGAAAGACAAGGGGCAGACTGATGCGATCAACCAGGGCTTTTCACGAGCTACTGGTGAAATTTTAGCCTGGTTGAACTCGGATGATATCCTCTATCCCGGCGCTATCAGTGCCGCCGTTCGCCAGCTTCAGACGCATCCTGAGGTTGGCATGGTCTATGCTGATTGCCATTGGATCAACGCCGAGGGCAAGGTCATTGGAAATTTCCCGGCAGCTCAAACTGATTTGAAAAAACTTCGTCGCGGCTATGTTCATATTCCTCAACAAACGGCCTTTTTCAGGGCTGACCTGTGGGAAAAAGTTGGTCCGCTTGATGACAGCTTTTACTTTGCTATGGATTATGACCTTTGGACGCGCTTGGCAGCCCAGGCACCGCTTCTGTACGTGCCGGAGCTATGGGCGGCTTTTCGCCTGCACGAGGGCGCGAAATCGATTGCCGAAGACGATCGCTGTTGGCCTGAAATGCTGCGTGTACACTATCGCGACGGGGGCAAGAAACTCTCGGCGATCACTGCCAAGTATTGGCTCCGCAGGCTGGTGCAACCGCTTTGGATCTGGCTGCGTAGACGGCGCATCAAGAATTAACTTATTCTTATACGGGAATTACTGCTTTATTGTGGCGGGTTTGAGGTTGACCAAGACAGTGCCAATACTGGCAATGCCCAGTCCTATTACGCCGGTCCACGTTAACCTCTCTCCCAGAAAAAGCCAGGCAAGGATGCTGATCTGAATCAACATAGTGTTGTTGATAATGCTGGATTCCATTGCTGTTAAAACCTGAAGACTTTTGTTCCATAGCCAAAAGGCGAAAGCGGTGTTGAAGGCTGCCAGAATTATCAAAAGCAACCACGACCTGCCGCTCAGTGATGGTAAGCCTTGGAAGCTGATTCCGCTACTCAACAACAAGACCGCTCCAAAACCCATGCTTATGCCGGTTACGACGATGGGGTCCAGGCTTCTCTCTCTGTTTATCCCACGGCCCATTACCGAAGCAATTGCGTTCGAGAAGACTGTGAAAACTCCCAATGCCAACCCAAGCACGCTTTTGGGCACACTGGATTGAGGATAGAAATAGATCAAAGCACCGATCAGAAAGAGCCCCAGCCCACTCCATTGCAATCTGGTGATTGGCTCCTTCAAAGCCACCAAACCGATGATCGCTACCAACGGAGCAGAAAAATTAAGCATAAGGCTAAGGGTGATCGCATCCAGGTATTTTAATGATAAAAACTGCCCGCCCTGGGTAAAGGCGTAATATACCAGACCAAGCAGCAACAACTGCCCCCACTCCTTTTTGGTTAGCTTTCGGATCGATTCCCGCTTTCGCAAAACCCCCGGCAAGAGGAAGAGGGATGCTATAGAGTAGCGCAAGCCGGCAAATGTCAACGGGGGGATCTCATCGATGGTAGATTTAATTAACACCCAAGAACCTGACCATAACAGGGTTACAAAAAGGGCTTGAATAATAGCTTTGTTTCGTTGTGACACAGACATGACGATGCTCGTTCCTCGACACAAAAAAAGCCGGGCTAACCCCTCCGGCTGGTATCTTTTTCAGTATTCTACTCTCATTTTCGCAATATCTGGTCCTGCCAGACAGCACGCACCAGATATTCAAGGCTGCAAAAGAATTGTATCATTCCACATGAAAATGGGAAAACTTAAGTAGCGTCTCTTCGTAATCTTTCCACTCAGGAATAATATATGAGAAATTGGCCTGCTCGACGACATTCATACCCAGCACGCCCAAGGTCGTCCTCCTGTATTTTGAGATGGATAGGACAATCTTAGATTTCGATTGATGTTAGTTCCAGATTGCAGAATTATGCATCAGGAAACAATTGACCCATACATTCTTTCCAGGATGGGTTAAAGAAAAATTTGCCCCTTGACCGTCAGGAAATTGGTGCTACAATCATATTCAGAATATTGAATATGAATAACACAACGATTACTACTACCGAAAAAACTGACCCACGGATGCAACTATTCAAACTCCTCAGTCATCCCACCCGTCTTGCCATATTGGAGCTACTGCGAGATGGGGAGCATTGCGTTTGCCACATCGAAGCATACTTGGGTTTACGTCAGTCTGCCGTTTCTCAACAGTTAGCTCTTTTGCGGGAGGCTGGTCTTGTGCTTGACCGCCGGGATGGTTGGAATGTGTTTTATCGTCTATACGATACTAAATTATCAAATCTTCTCGATGAGGCGGCAGCTTTGACTGGTGCAAAAGGCCCAGAGATAACAGATCAAAAAGTGTATTGTGCCTGTCCTCATTGTGCCCCAAAGGCAACTCCAAATTCAAATTAAAGGAGCTTTCCTATGTTAAACATCAAAATTCTTGGTTCCGGCTGCACAAATTGCAAAAGGCTTGAACAAATTGTCCGGAAGGTAATTGAAAACAATTCTCTTGAAGCAGAGATCGAAAAAGTGACTGACTTTCAGGAAATCACCAAATGGCCTATTCTCTCTACGCCAGGGCTGGTTGTGGACGGTAAGGTGTTATCTTCAGGTCGGATACCTTCTGAAGCTGAGATTACTGACTGGCTGAATAAATAGAGAAAGATGAGTAATGGCTGAAGCATTCTCTTATATTAATAATTTACTCTTATCCGGCTGGTCGAGTTTGTTGGATTATTTGGCTGCGCATGTTTTACTCTGCCTTGTGCCTGCATTCGTGATTGCCGGCTTTATGGGTACGATGATACCTAAAGAGACGATTACTCGTTATCTTGGGCCCAAAGCGTCAAAATGGATCAGCTATCCCGCTTCCGCGCTGGGTGGCTTTATCCTGGCTGTGTGTTCCTGTACGATATTGCCTCTATTCGCTGGCATCTGGAAACGTGGCGCGGGACTTGGCCCTGCAATCACTTTTCTGTTTGTCGGTCCGGCAATCAACATCCTGGCAATTACCTACACTGGCGCTACCATCGGGATGGATATTGCCATCGCGCGTTTAGTGCTTTCGATTTTGTTTGGCATTGTGATTGGTCTGATCATGGCCTGGATCTTTCGTAAGGAAGAAAGCGCTCGCGAAACTGAGATGGAAGCTAACGGTCTGTTTGACCAAACCGCGAGAGTTAAGCCTGCTGTATGGGTTCTCTTCCTTTTGTTGGTTTCAGTGCTGATTGTTGGCACATTGCAGGTTGACATTTTTACAAATGTGTACGCCAGCATCAAGTTACCTGCAGGCTTGATGGGCGGAGTAGGTTCCTTTTTGTCAGGCATGGATCTGACGCTTCAAGGCGCTGTCCTGATTCTGATGCTTGTGGTTATTGGCATCACCTCCTGGAAGGGGTTCGAAAAAATCTTTGAAGGTTTCACCGGATGGACTTATGCGGCTTTGGCTTTTATCGCGCTCACCATCCTGATCGCCGCCCCAACGGAAGAAGCTGGCTCTCTGGCTATCGGGATCAATGGCCGCCTGATTGGAGAGATTGTCCTTCTCATCGCGATCGCGGTTGTGTCCAGACGTTCGTTTAGCAAAGATGAACTCAGTGGGTGGATTTGGGAGACATGGAAATTTGTCAAACAGATCTTTCCGCTCCTGATAATTGGCGTTTTTGCTGCCGGAATCGTAAAAGTGATCATCCCTGAAACCTGGGTACGTACCATTGCAGGACAAAACACCATTTGGGCAAATCTGGTAGGTGTTTTGTTCGGGGTATTCATGTACTTCCCCACCCTTGTAGAGGTTCCGATTGCAAAAATGTTCCTGGATCTCGGTATGGCGCGGGGACCTTTGCTGGCTTATTTGCTGGCAGACCCAGAGTTGTCCTTGCAGTCTATTCTGGTGTTGAACGGCGTGATGGGCAAGAAAAAAACAGCAATCTATGTCTCTTTGGTAGCCGTTTTCAGCACCCTGGCAGGTTACCTCTTTGGGCTTATGCTGACCATCTTTACGTAGCCGCGTTTCACAAATTTAACATAAAACCCCTCTTCTTAAATTAGATTGAAGAGGGGCTTTGTTTTATTAACGTCAGAAGGTCGATGCGTTTATTTACCGTTACCCAGTTTTTTGCCCACCCGCTCAAACGCGTCCAGCGCTTGCTCCAGGTGGTCTTGGCTGTGTGCGGCGGAAATCATTACACGTATGCGCGCCTTACCCAGCGGTACGGTTGGGAAACCAAGAGCACCCGCAAATATTCCCTCGTCAAACAACTTGCGGCTAAATTCCCGAGCCAACTGCACATCACCCAACATCACAGGTGTGATTGGCGTTTGAGTCAGCCCGGTGTCAAAGCCCATTTTTCGCATCTCTTCCTGGAAGAATCGCGCGTTTGCCCACAGACGGTCTACCAGTTCGGTAGATTCTTCCAAAAGGTCCACCGAAGCCAGGCACGCGGCAACATCCGGTACCGTCACGGCGGAAGAGAACAAGAAGGGTCGTCCACGCTGGCGCAGCCACTCAATAATCCTGGCGTTGCCAGCCACCACACCGCCAACCACTCCGAAAGCCTTACTGAAAGTGCCAACCTCTACGTCCACTTGACCATGAAGTTTGAAGTGATCTACAATACCGCGACCACCCTCACCTAAAACTCCCTCGCCGTGGGCGTCGTCAACCATGGTCATCAGGTCGTACTTTTTTGAGACCTCAACCAATTTGTCCAGGGGTGCGTAATCGCCATCCATCGAGAAAACACCATCGGTGATCATCAGCCCACGTCGGTAAGTCCCCTGGGCTTCTCTAACCACTCGCTCGAAATCTTCTACGTCAGTGTGCTTGAAGCGGAAGATCTTTGCGCCCGAAAGACGGGAACCATCGATAATGGAAGCATGGTTCAGTTCATCTGAGAAAATCGCGTCTTCCTTGCTGACCAGGGCAGGGATGGTGGCGCCATTGGCACTAAAGCCGGATTGAAATGTGATCGCCGCCTCCACTCGTTTGAAGGCCGCCATACGCTTTTCTAACTCGACATGCAGGCTCAGAGTGCCGGCAATAGAGCGAACTGCGGCAGGCCCAACACCAAACTTTTGCATTGCCTCGGTGGCTGCCTGAACCAGTCGGGGGTGATTTGCCAATCCAAGATAGTTATTCGAAGAAAAATTAAGCACTTCTCTGCCGTTAATGATCACAGAAGGACCCTGCGGGGAGTCCATGGTAGGTATGCTGTTGTAAAATCCGGTATCTTTCAGGGTTTTCAGTTCTTCATCAATCCAGGCCAATTTATCAGTCATAATCTCCTCTTTATCTAATCTGGTGAGCATTTTCCTGAATTATACCCTTCAGTTATTGTAGTAAACTTAGTCCGGGCTGACCAAAATTGTGTTGATACCTTACAACCAGGACAGGATCAACGTCCAGGAGCGGGTTGTTAAGTGATCGGGTTAATACTCGTTATTGTGAGTTGTCTCAAAAAACAATCTGCTTTCGTGCCTCTTTTTTTGTCTCAGTATAATCTTTTGGTAGGGCTACCAGTTGAAGGAGATATCGATGAAAATTGTTAAAGTTCAAGATTATGAAGAAATTAGTAAGAAAGCAGCCAGTTATATCGCCGCTCAAGTGCAACTCAAACCAAGTTGTATTCTTGGTCTGGCAACTGGATCTACTCCCTATGGTACTTATCAGGAACTGATCAGGTACCATCGTGAAGAAGACCTGAGTTTTCAAAAGGTGCGCACGGTCAACCTGGATGAATATTACGGTTTGCCTGCCACGCATGAGCAAAGTTATAGCCACTTTATGCGCGAAAACCTTTTTCGTTATATCGATATCCTCCCTGAAAACACCCATATCCCCGATGGTCTGGCCACCGACCCAAATGCCTTTGGGAGAGAATATGATGAGCTGATCGTTTCTCTGGGTGGAATTGACATGCAACTGCTCGGCATTGGCAGCAATGGTCACATCGCCTTTAACGAGCCGGACAATTGCTTTGTTGCCCAAACGCGTTTGGTTGATTTGAACCATAATACCATTGAAGATAATGCCCGCTTTTTTGAATCAGCGGAGGAAGTCCCACGCCAGGCAATCAGCATGGGCATGAAATCTATTTTGGGAGCGAAACGAATCTTGATTCTTGCCAGCGGCAAGGGTAAAGCTGACGCGGTCAAGGGTATGTTGGAGGGCTCGGTTGACCCCATGCTTCCTGCCTCCATTCTACAATTGCATCAAAATGTTACTCTGATAGCGGATCTGGCTGCACTCTCACAAACCACTGAGAGTGTATTGAGATAACAACGCCTGAGAAAAGACAGCGCGGTTTTAGGGTATGTAACAAAAACGCGATAATTACTACTCGTAATAACCGCTGATGCCGATCGTACCTGGACCGGTATGAGCTCCGAGCACAGGGCCTGTGCTGGTAACGAGTAGCTCCAGCGGGTCCAGATCCTGCCGGATGCGCTCCATCAGAAGGTTTGCTTCCGTCGCTGCCGAACCATGCAAGACTACCACATGGAGTTTCAGGCCGTCACCGATTTTCTGTTTGAAATAGCTGTAAACCTTCTCAATCATCGCTTTTTGGGTTCGTACCACACCTGTAGGTTCAATTTTCCCGCTATCAGCATTCACTGCTACCAAAGGTTTTACCGAAAGACTTATACTGCCTATCCATTTGAAGGCTTGCCCAAGCCTGCCGCTGCGGGCAAGGTAGGAAAGGGAAGGCAAACCTACGGAAAGCACCACCTTTTGACGCACACGTTCGATACTCTCTAAAATTTGATGAACCGATGAGTCCAGGCGGGCAGCACGGGCGGCTGCCAATACCTGCCAGCCCTGCTGCATGCTTACAGCGCGGGTGTCTACTACGTGCACAGGGATATTGAAATCCAGCGCTGCGCTGCTGGCGGCTTGAAAAGTACCGCTGAGAGCGCTGCTGACGGTCAGACAGATGATTTCCTGAGCGCCTTGAGCCACCGCTTGTTCAAAGGCGACCTTGAATTCTCCAGCACTGGGTTGGGAAGAAGTTGGAATAGCTTTGGTTTCGGAGAGATGCTTGTAGAAGTCTTCTGCGGTCATCGTAACACTGTCCAGATAATCTTTTCCCTCCCAGATGATATGTGTGGGCACCTTGTTGATGCCGTACTCCCGGGTAAGGTCTTCAGGGATGTCGCAAGCGCTATCAGTTACGATTTTGATCATAGTAGGCTCCAGCTGTAATTTGGACTTTTAGATTCGCCATCTTTAGAATCTTAACTCAAAAATGATTAAATAGTTGCCTTTGTAATGAAGTTAGATGGCAGGTCGGCTTTGCTTCTGTCTTCCGGAATTGAGTATATTCCTGTGCCAAACCCCTCCCCGAGATGTGATGCGCATCCGATTTCGCTCATACCTTTTGAGGTGCGTCTCATGGCAATCGCCTCAAAAATTCCCTTCTCTGAAGTCAAAAGCAATAATTGATCATTATATGGCACATCTGCTATTCAGGTTGCAAACAAGAATGGAAAGACATCTTCGCTGCTTAAAATGCTGGGTGGAACATTGAGCGTGTGGCGTGGCAAAGCGTAATTTTCCTGTGACTGAGTTGGGTGACACAGCTTGAACCAATTGCATAACAGTTCAGAAGAGTCGCCTGACTCCCAATTGGTGGAGGCTCGCTTTTTCGCAACTATCACGGCCAGGCTGCGATAGTTTATAGGCAACTACGGCAGATCGCGACCCTCGCTCATATAAATCTGATACCAATCCTCACGGCTGATTGGAATGTCCATCC
>Ga0265293_10002894_pt1 | contig 33139 bp, 31 predicted proteins | sample Munlanlewell138R_FD_192505 | JGI IMG/M metagenome (GOLD analysis project Ga0265293, IMG submission 192505) | Leachate microbial communities from a municipal landfill in Southern Ontario, Canada - Leachate well 138R | ecosystem: Engineered > Solid waste > Landfill > Unclassified | place: Canada... | reverse complement strand
TTAGTTTTATACCTTTAAAGAAGAAATACTCTGTTGTTCCATAGCTATTTAGTGAAAAGAAATCGTCTTCAAAATAATAGTTTTCCATAGCTTTCATGTCTTCCAAAGAAATGCTTATGGAGTTATCTACACCTGTACCACTAATTTCTATAGCTATTTTATCTTCTAATTTTTCTTCTGCAGGCTTTTGAGTTTCTTCTTCTAATGGTGTCTCTACTTCTGTATTCTCTGTTTCTATGCTATTGTCCTTTTCTGATTCAATGTTATTACTAGTCTGAGAGTTAGATTGATCCTCGGAATTTTCATTATCTTCTTCATTTTCACTTCCACTATCTTCTACTTCACTTGAGCTTGCTATTTCTTCATTTCCCTCGTCCTCACTTTTATCCTTTGAATCCTCTTCATTATTCTCTATTGTCTCAACAGCTAGAACTTCTCCTGAATCCTCTACATCAACAGGAGGAGTTTTGCTACTACTACAAGCTGTTACAAGGAGTAATGTCAATATTAATAACATAACTATAACTATTTTTTTATTACAAAACATATGTCTCCCCCTAATAATGTTTAGAGCAAACAAACTAGCTGTTCGCTCTAAACATGAAATTTTATTGGTTCATTTCATTTAATAAATTGTAAATTATAGTTGCTGCTTCAGCTCTTGTAGCTTGACCTTTAGGGGCAAAGCTTCCATCGGGTTTTCCATTAATTATTCCAGAAACCCTCATTGCATTAACAGCATCCTTTGCCCAGGTACTTATTTGTGAGTTGTCAGTGAAATCACTATAAGCTTCCTTCTCTGAAAGATTTATTTTCATTACCTTTGTAAAATTCAAAACCATAGATGCCATTTGCTCTCTTGTGATTGGATCATTTGGACCAAATTTGCCATTACCTATACCAGACACAATCTCTTTTTCTGCTGCCCAGTTAATATAATCCGCATACCATTTATTATTCTCTACATCCTTAAATCCTACTGCTTTAGCAGACTTTAAGTCAATGTCTTTTAATAGACTTACTAGGAGCTTCACAAACTCTGATCTTGTAATATTTCTATTTGGGCTAAAAGCTTTTTCACCTGTTCCATCTACTAGCTTTTTAGAATATAGGTATTCTATTTGTTTTTCTGCCCAATGACCCTTAGTGTCTGTAAAGCTGCTGCTTGGCTTTTTAAATATATTATCTGTAAGTGCCTTGACAACACCACCATTGCTACCAACCCATAAGGTATCTTTAGTCACTACTAATGACCATATAGAATCAAGGCTACTAGTATCAGGCCAATCTAAGTTATCTCTATTGAATTTTCTGTTTACTGATTTAGGCTCTTTACAGAAAACCACACCTTTTAATGTAGTTCCAAACCAAAGACTTCCTTTGTGGTCCACTGTCATAACTCTTATCTCTTCGTTATCCTTTAATTCATTAGGTAATAATTCATGGCCTGTGTATTTAGCCTCAATCTCACCTTTTGAATTTACATAATCTACTCTACCACCAACATTCTCCATGGTGGAATATGAACCAGACATAACTATCCAAGCTCCACCATTTGGATCTAATGAGATACTTCTTACCCATTGGTCTGCAAATTTAGTATTTTCTGTATCCTTATAGGTTTTTAGATCTCCAGCTTTGCTCATATATGCATATCCACCACTATAGATGTTCTTCTCTGCATCTACAGTATCAGGATATGTTCCTATCCAGATACCGCCTTTATCATCTGGAGTTAGAGTGTTAACTGATGTTGCTGGTAATCCATCATCTTTAGTCCAGCTTTTCCAGCTATCATTAGTAGGATCAAAGCTAACTAGTCCTAATGCAGTACCTAACCATACCTTTCCATTGCTATCTATTTCCACACTTTGAATAAAATTAGAGATTAATTTTCCATTAGTACTTTCCTTAGTATATTGAGTAAATTTACCATCTTTAAGATATGCTAATCCTTTTTGATTATCTGGGTCTTGACCACCAAGAGTAAACCATACACCACCACTTTTATCCAAAGCTATGTCATTAACATAGCTCCCAGGAAGAGCAACTTCTGAGCTAGTATTATATTTAGTTACTGTCTTGTTTGAGTCTATATATGCTGCTCCTCCACCATAAGTACCTATCCACGCTCCACCTTTATTATCAGGAGTAACTACTCTTACACCTGCCATAGGAAGCCCGCCTTCGTCTCCACTTAAGTAGGCTGTGAAAGGATTTTCTGTAGTAGTTTCACTTCCTTTTCCAGTAGCATTTCCGTCTACAATTATCTTGACTACATTCTTAAGACATGCACCTTGATTTAAATGAGTTATCATTCTTATAGGGCCACCTTCATTGCCACTTGTATATCCGTCACTATTGGTATCGGTTACTAGGGGATTTCCATTTACGGCATAAGAGAGCATTATTATCTTTCTTTCCTGTCCGTCTGCTATTCCATTTTCAACAGCATCCTTACCAAATACTGATAAAATATCTCTTGTAAATCCATCTGATGCCACAACCTTTAATGCTGTAAGCTCCGCTCCTGGATTTAATCCAACTTTCTTAGTTATTAGCTGCCATATATTTAAACCTTCGTTTTGATTTTCACCAATATAAGTGTAGGTGTCTCTAATGATTATATCATCCATTTCTTCTAACTCACGTAGTGTGTATGTCTTTGGATTAGCTAAGGCAGTACCAGTTATTTCTAGCCTAGTGTTATCTAAATATTGACTATATGTTGGACTCATACTATGCTTCCAGCTAGTTGTTGCAGAAGCATTAACAGTAATTTTAACAACATTTTTCAATATATTAGATGAATTTGTATCATCAATAGACTTTTGACCTACAACTAGACAAAGAGGTCCACCTGAATTATTGTAAGCAGGGTCAAATCCTGGTGAGTCCTTACCTGTTACTAAAGGCCTACCCTCATCTGTTTTTTCATTGCCTGCTTTACTGGAACCATAAGCTAATATCATTTTCAGGTTCTCTTCCATAGTAGCACTATTTAAGTAGTCAGATTTCATTAAATCCTCTAGTGCAAATGTAAGTGCCTTTCCGTCTTCTGCTGTAAATACAACTTCATTGGCATTTGATTGAAGTCCTACATCTGAAGATTTAAGGAAGTTATAAATATCTATTCCTCTATATCTAACCTCTTGTTCTGATGTAGCCTTTTTAATATTATAATCTCCTGTAAATGCTATACCTTGTCTCTCTTCTATCTCAGAAACCTTAAAGGTCTTAGGTTCAGTTAACTTAGTACCTTTTCCTTCGATAGTAATAGTTTTATCTCCCAATTCTTTATATGGAGCGTCAATATGAGCGTACTTATCAGGCTGTAGATTTATAGTAATTGAAGTTACAGAGCCTAATGATTGAGCAACAGTTTTGTCTTCTAAGTCTTTAGAAATAATCATCATTAAAGGTCCGCCGTCGTTTTTAACATTAACCTTTACTCCGCTTCCGTCATTATAAGAGCTTTCATAGCCTTCTGAGTTCTTATCTGTTACCATAGGAGCTCCATTTTTTGCAAAAGCTAAAATAGATGAACCAGAGAATACATCATTTAGCGTCACTATAACAGACTTATTTTCATCCTTAGAGTCTGTACTAGTAAATTCAACTGTTCCCTTAGTTCCAGGTATCTGTATCTTTTCTGTTAATAAATAGCCTAGGCTTACTCCTTCATATAAATCGCTATATGTTTGGTCACCTTTTTGTATACCATAGAAGCCCTTTAATCTTGCCTTTGTTTTCTCTATATTGGAAACCTTAGAGCCATAGATCATATCCTCAATTTCTGCTATAGTGAAGCTTTGCTCTTTTATTGTATTTCCATCCATTCCAATAACTTTGATATCTACCTTGTTGTCAGCAAGCGCCTTATATACTTCATTTGGATTGCCAGTATGACTACTGTAATTAACTTCATTTCCTATTATTATTTTATCTAGTAGCTTTGCTTGCTTTGAACCATTAGCATGAGAATATTCTGTTTTACCATAGATAATACGTAAAGGACCTCCGTCATTTCCAAGACCACTTTTATATCCATCTAAAGTATTTTTTATTACATATGGATATCCATTAACTCCATAAGCTACTAATACTGGATAGCCAGTAGACCTTAAATCAATTTCCTTATTAGAAACATATTTTCCGTCATTTAAATCATCTGGATTTTTTTCATAAAATCCAAATAACGAAGGATCAGCTATTTGCTTAATAGTAAATTTGTCAAAATCCTTGTATCCATCTGTGGCAGTAAATTGAACTACCGTTTCAGATTCCTTGCCCTTTGCCATAGATGAAGGGACTCCAGATTTCACAAGTAAATCCCAAAGCTTAACTCCTTCATATTCATTCACATACCAGTAGGTTGAATTTGATAAACTGTATTCTTTTCTAAAGCCCATGCCAATCTCAGCAGGCTTACCATTTTCATACTTAACCATGTCTTCTATTTGTTGAACTGTATAATTTACTTCTCTTCCTACTTTATCTCCGGTTATAGTTATTACATACTGAGAATTTTCTGATGTATCGTATGGCGACTTATCATGCTTGTATCCAGGTGTATCATTTTCCGCCACATAGATATAAGCCATATTCCCAAATTTAGAATAGTTAGGATTTGGATCTTTCTCAAAAACAGTTTTGTCATAAACTAATTTAATACATCCATCTTCATTGCCTAATTTAGGATCTGCGCCAGCACCGGCATCATAAACAAAAGGTCTTGGATTAGTGCCGTTGGTTTCAGATGTTCCATAAGCTACAATTATAGGCTTTCCTTTTGCCTCAGCCTCATTTATCTGATCTAATGTAAACTCTGCTATTGTCTGCCTTACTCTGTTCTTTATAAGAATCTTATAGGCAGAATCAGTAAGCTTAATTCCAGTAATTCCAGAGGTCATATTTCTTAGTAAATAATCTAAGCGAATTCCCTCATAACTAAGAGTTGTTGCATTATCCTTTCTAATGTCAGTATAGTCACCGCGGTGTACTCCTGCATCTTGATTTTCTAATTCACGAATAGAAAGAGGTATACTTGCTTCAAGACCAGGTCCTTCAAAGGTTAAGGTAGCACCTGTTATAGCATCAACATCATACGGAGCATCTCCCTCTAAACCCCCATTTGTAATATGCTTATATGGACTACTTGAATTACTCTCTCCACTGGATGAAGTTACTTTAATTTCATTTACCAGCTTTATTTGTGAGCCATTTTGGCTATAAATTCTAAAATAGCCTTCTATGGAAGAATCATCCTTTGCAGTGTCATGAACTGCCTTTGTATCATTCAAATTTGTACCTGTTTCATAGACTAATATGTATTGTTTTGATGAGTCTTTAATTTCTGCCACAGTTACAGCAGCATTTTCATAACCATCTGCTGAAATAAATTCTACCTTATCATTATCACCATATCCTTGTAATAATTGGCTTAAGGGTACTCCCACACAATAATTAGTCTCTGCACCTGACTTTTTAGTATATGACCAATTACCACTAATTCTAGGCATAAGAAGAATATCTGCTCTTGTATACTCTTTAGTGCCTACTTTTAGAACTGTTGTTAGTTCATCTCCTACAAGAACCTTCTGAATTGTCTTGTTAAATAATGGATTGCTTTGCTCTCCTACATGCTGTTGACCCACCATTAGTAATGGTGCGTCCTTGTCTGTTAGCTTTTCTAGGGCAGAACTTTGAGGGATAACAGTGGGTTGTCCTCTATCTCCTGCTCTATCAAAGGCTAAAATAGTATCTACAGGTATCTTACCTGCATCCTGTCCATCATTGAGATTTGGGAAATAATATCTTTCAACACCATAAGAAGGACTTATTAGTTTCTTAGAAGTTGTAGAATCTCCCTTATGAGCAGGGTCAAAGGTTACCTTGTAGCCATCTCCTGCAACAAAGGCAATTTTATAAGCATTGTATTTGTCCTTTAAGAAGTTTGATTTGCTTAATAGGTCATTTACTCTAACTCCCTTTCCAAGATATACACTCTTTGTTGGAGTAGTATTTATTGTAGAGTAAAGATTAGTTGCCTGCTCCATAGCCACAAGTTGATCTAAGGTATATGATTTTTCATTTGTAATGCCTATACCTTGTCCAGTAACTAGAAGAATTGGTTGTTCTGTTTTAGGCTCCCAGCTTGCGGCATAGGCCTTAGTTCCAAAGCCTTCTGGAGCTACAATTCCCAATGATGAGAATATCATAGTGAAAATAATTAATAATGCTAGACTTTTTTTACATAGGTCTTTTCCCATAACATTTTCCTCCTTGTAAATAAATTAATACTCTTAGTAGGTAGTCGATAGCTCTTGTCTATCCTAAATCTTTTATCACCTCTCCCAATAAATCTTTAAAAAAACTTCATAACAATTTAGAGCAACAAGAGGCACAAAAAAACTTCTTATTGCAAAAATAAGCAAAAAGAAGTTCTATAAGCTAATGGTGTTACTCCTTTTCGCACTGGAAGGTAATACAGTTTCCCACATTGCCCTATCGTTTTAGACATCATGGGGTCTCGATCCCTTTAGATGAATAAAATCGGAGTATTTCTATTTTATGAAATTGTTGGTAACCACTTCTTCATTATATCGTTAAACATCTGTCAATGCAATATATAAAAATGTATCTCATTATGAATTGGCTACTTAAAACTTTTAAGAGATCCTTCGCTTAAGCTCAGGATGACTTATAGTGAATTTTTTCAGTGGCCTTATACCTTTCTCCTTTTCTCAGCCTCTATCTTAGCTAAAAATAAAAAGCTATCAATGTCTTTAATTTCTTTTTTTGAATACCTTTCATAGCTCTTCAAAAAATGTTTCATCATAATATGCTTTTCTTTTTTAAAAGCAGGTTCATTAGTAAGAATGAAAAAACATATATTCCCTAGATCTAATCTCAAATCTCCATAGTCTATTTCTTCAAAATCTAGTCCATATATTTGCCCATCCCTGTATATAAAATTTCTTAGATTAACATCTTTTTTTAGCAAGCTACCATTTTCCTTAGAATTCTTATGAAGCTCTGACAACCATAAAGCGAGCTTGTCTATCCAGTCACCATTATCAAGTCTCTCAACCAAATCCACAACTAGCTCTCCTTCAACATATTCCATTATGAGACTATCTTTATCTTTATGGATTATTTCTGGGACTAGTATGCCTAACTCTTTAAGCATATGTATGTTTTTATATTCTATATCCAAAAATTTCAAATTATTAGGACTATATTTCTTTAAAATAGCTAGTTTGCTATTTAAGTTTACTTGGAGCATTACTTTATAAACCTGATTTCTTTTGCTTTCTAATCTCTCTAATATCTCAACATTCATAAAACTCCCAATCCTTTACTGTTTCCTCTACTAAATCAGCAAGACCTTCTATATCTGTCACAGCACTGATGATAGGTAACTTTTCATGCTCTGATACCTCATTGCTAATCACACCACTTAACACAAATACACTCGGACTCATTCGTTTAACCACATCTCCCATAGAAGAAGCACACAATATCTTAGGTACATTGCAGTCTGTAACACCTTCTAGTATGACAAAATCCTGAGTATAATATTTAAGTATTTCAGAAATAGGAAGCTTCTCTCTAAATAAAATACTCGTTTCATAAATACCTCTAGCAGTTACTAGCTCTGCACCAGCCTTATAATGTCTATCTGTATTGGAACCCTCTACATCCATTTTAAACTCCTCAAAATGAATTTCTTTTACAGTTCCTACAGAATAGCCTCTCTTTTTAAGTTCCACTATAAGCATTTCTATAGTAGTTGTTTTGCCTGACTTTGAATATCCGTAAACTGAAAAAACCTTCACTCTAATTTCCTCCTAACCGATTATCGAAAAATGAAAAGCTATAATTGCAAATGATAATAATGAAACCAGCAATATTACTAGGTAATCCAACTTCTTCATCTTAAGCCTACAATAGGATGTCCTATTAGGATACGACCTAAAGCCTCTGCATTCCATTGAAATCGAAATATATTTTGCCTTGCCTAAAGCCTTTATTACAGAAGGAGTCAATATATATGTGTACAGGGATAGCTTTTGACCTAATGGTATTCTTTTTAAATCCTCACCGGCTAATTGAACTGCTATTATTGAATCAGTAAATTCCTCCTTAAATAATGGAAGGAACTTTATTGCCAAAAGAACCATAAAAGCTATTTCATAAGGAAGTCTCATGGCTATAAGACCATATACTGTTTCTAATACTGGTGATGAAGCTATTATCAATGCAGAAAAAATTATTATAGACATTCTAAGTATGATAGAAGTACCGCTTATTAGGCCATTTGTAGTCAATACATTAATTCCCCTTATACCAATTATAGCCTCTCCTCCAGGATTAAACACACTTTGAATTAAGGCTAAGACTAAGAAAAAAATCCATAGCTTTCTTAGTTTTTTTATTGCTCCAAATAATGATATTGATAAAAGCTTGCAAATAAATAGAGTTAATAATAGGAGAAAAAATAAATACATTAGCTCTTTAAGTATTATTGCAGCTGAGGAAATTATTAAGACCGTAATTATCTTAGTTCTAGGGTCAAGACTTATCAAGAAAACTCAACCCCTTTTGCTCCAAGAGTCATAGTCTTTTCTACATGGGTAGATAAAAAGCCTTTATCATGGCTAATTATTAGATAGCCCTTACCTTCATCTCTTAGTTTATTTAGATACTTTCCTAGTTGAGCAGTACGTAGTATATCGAGTCCAATAGTAGGCTCATCTAATATTAAAAAATCCACATCTCTAGACAGAACAGAGGCTAATACCAGTCTTTGCTTTTCACCTCCGCTTAATGTAAAAGGGCTGTTATCCTTATATTTCCTAAGGTCAAATTCCTCTAAATATCTCATTAATTTTTCTTCAATCCTATTTTTATCAATACTCTCACAATTTCTGTAGCTAAAATTCATTTGCTCCCAAACTGTTGGACAAAATAGCTGCTTTTCTGGATTTTGAAAGATATAGCCTACCTTTTTACCTATATCTGATAGAGATATGTCTCTAATATTTTTACCTTCAAGAAATATATCTCCATGCTTAGGTTTCAGAATACCTAGCATTAGCTTTACTAGAGTTGTCTTTCCTAGCCCATTATGTCCCTTAAGACCAATGTGCTGATTATAATCTATACTAAAACTAATGTTCTTTAATATATTATCCTTATTGTTGTAGGAAAAAGCTATGGAGTCTATCATATAAAAGCTCATGGTTATCTACCTCAATTCTTTCCTCTATTTTTCCTCTACTCATAAGGAAAATAGTATCTGCTATCATTAGATTATCGATACTATGGTCAATTATTATTACAGTCTTTCCTAATTCTTTAATAATTTTAATTGTATCTAAAATAAGCTTTTTGTTATCTTCATCAAGCTCTGATAACACCTCATCTAAAATGATTATTTCGGGGTTTAAGCTTAATACAGATGCTATAGCTACTAATTGCTTTTCTCCACCAGAGAGTTTAGCAGGATTCTTATGTCTTAGATGCCCTATATTAAAAGTCTTTAATAATCTTTCAATTATCTCTTCTATTTCATCATATGGATAACATAGGTTCTCTGGTGCAAAGGCTATTTCCGCCTCTACTGTAGGTAAAAATATTTGATTATCAACTTCTTGAAAAACCATCCCTATTTTCTGAGATAAATTTGGTAATGAAAGCTCACTTATATTCTTTCTTTCTATAAGTACATTGCCCTCTATTTCTCCTGGAAGGCCTTTAGGGATTATTCCGCAAAGACAAAAGGCAAGAGTACTTTTGCCACATCCACTTAATCCAGCAAAGGCAGCTATACTGCCCTTCTCAATCCTTAAGTTAATGGAATCCAGCACTCTAGGGGTATTTATATTATATGATAAAGATAAATCTCTAGCTTCTATGATATAGTTCATTCTAAAACTACCTCATAAACATATTTGCACCAACGTTGACTGAACATATCGGAGCGTGCTATTAGCTGGAATGGTCCACTTCCACCCTTTTTCATGGTACCAAGAGGCTTTCCATCCTTTTCAAAGGCTATAAATACATTGTTTCCTGATAGAATCTCATCTACAGACAGTGCTATTACATAACCATCTAGACCCTTAACTAGTACCTTTGAATAACCTTTAATAGCTAGATCATCTACAGAGGCTTTATTTAGTAAGTCCTTGAGAAGTACACCTTTATATCTACGTGAAGCAGGCCCAGATTTTGAAGTATCCTCTGTTGCATTGAACTCCTTATTATCTAAGGATATAAGCTCATCAAACTGAAGCTTAACTGAACTTTCTCCCCAAATAACAGTGATTGTCTTATCTTCACCTGCACTAGTATCTATATTTCTCATGTTTATATATACTAAGATTAAAGTAGCAGCAACTAAAAAAATGATGACAGCTATTAGCTTTTTATTTTTCAAAATTATCACCCTGCCCGTCAATAGAATTTATAATATTTAATTTACTTAGTTCTTTAGTTATCTTATATGCTATTAGACCTCCAAGGCCTCCTGATAATGAAGCCGCACTTAGGGAAAGAAGCATTGGAATCAGTGGCAATCTAAAGAATACCATGGAGGACAAGAAGGTTCCAGTAATATTTGCAAGCAAACCCAATATAAAAAAGCTAGCTGGACTTATAAACCTACGATTTAATATTTTAGCTCCAATGTCTACCATAAGACCTGGCAGGGTATAAGTTATAAGGCTTACTGCCCCATGAGTTCCGTAGGCTCCTGTAATAATAACTAATAAGGCTTGTATAAGCCCAATCATAGTGCCTGTCCCAGTTTTTCTCGTTATCCCTATACCTAGCACTATCCAAAGCATATAAAAGCCACCAGCTGCTGCACCGCCTGGTATGAATAAGGGACCTGTAATTATGTGGATTAATGGTACGATTATTGGTTTTATTCCTATACCAAGTGCAGCTGTTAATGCTATAACAACTAAATCAAACATGGAAAATCTCTGTAAAAAGTTTCTCATATTTCACCCGCTCATTTATGGTTTTCTAATATTATTGGTATAAACAAATCCATAGGAAGGAAGTTTCCATGACTCCCTCCACCTTCCTCATCATGCATTCCATGATCTGAGGTTATAATAATATCTCCTATAAAGTTTTTAGTAATATCTTCAATATATAAGTCTAATACTTTAAGCTGTTCTAAAGCTTCTTTAGAGCTTGGACCATATCTATGTCCCATGTCATCATAGGAATGAAAATGAACTAGAAGGATATGAGGTGGGTTCTTTAATTCTTCCAGTGCACTTCTATATATTTCATCATCTATAGTTCCATCATTATTTTCGTCAATATTCAAAATTGTCTCCACATCACTTGTTAGTATTCTTATATTTCCCTCAATAATCTTTGATGTTTTGCCTTTTTTAGATGCTGCATCAAATATAGTTGGAGCCAATAGCGGTTTTTTATCTCTACTTTGTATTCCTGTATACTTTGGCGTTTCTCCTGTTACCATAGCTGCAAAAGCTACATTTGTAATAGGCGGATATACAGTAAGTGCTCTTATTCCTCTATTGAGAGATGCTATGTAGGGGACGTTCCCCTGATAAATGGCTTTTTCATATAGCTCATAGCCTAAGCCATCTATGTATATTATTAGCACCTTGTTTTCCTTATCTAAAGATTTTAAAACAAGATTTTTAATATCTGTAATCCTTTCCTTTGGTGAATTTTCTATAATGCCTATAGGATTTGAAGTTACAAAACTTCCAGCCTTTACAACTACATTATTTAAAAGACTTCTCTTGATTTCATCTATACTTTGAGTATAAATAATGTCACCGTCCCCTGTGTAGATAGCAAAATTATGATCCTCACCCTCAGTCGCTTTGATTACTGGAATGTCATCTACAATTTGCTTAGATAAGTACATACTACTTAAGAAAAAAATTAATATAATTATTAAAGAAAATACTAAGCTTTTTTTTAACATAACTCCATCACCTATATCTAATGATTTATGACAATATATTCTACAAAAGTTCATTGTTTCCTTCAAAAAATAAAAAAGTATAGTCTCTCCAACTCTCTGAGAGACTATATATACTTTATTGAAACTACTTTGTTTTTATCTACATAAAATTCATCGCTGAGACCGTCAACTATGACAAGACCTCTACCACAACATCTAAGCTCTAATGGGTCATAATCAGTCCTATCATATATAAAGCCACATCCTTCATCAACTACCTCAATTTTTATTTTTTTATCACGTATTTCTAAAAACAATTTAACAAACTTGTCAGTATCACAATTGTTGCCATGTAAAGCACTGTTTACTACAAGTTCATTTAGTATAAGACGTATATCAAATAATAGTGATTCGTCATTTATTATTTTACATAGCTCCTCAAGTATATCTTCCATTGTTAATCTTACATTTATTAAATCGCTTTTAATTGTTTGAACTATTCTAAAATTCAAGGCAGATCCCTTCTATTCTATAATATAGTATACTTACTTTGTGTATTATAGTTTTACCCAGAAAAAGTTTCTATAATCAGAATCATTAAAATACCTAATTAATAATTAGTGTCAAACCAACATTTTTATTATACCACATTTTTTACCATTAAAAACTTAAAGTATTTAGCATTAAATATTGTTAAAAACAATATAATATATAAAGCAAATTGGTTTAAAAAAAAATTTTTTGGGTATTATTAAGTTGTACATAAAACATAGATGAAAGGGGAATTATTATGGAAAAATACGTATGTATACCATGTGGTTATGTTTATGATCCTGCTGAGGGAGATCCAGATAGCGGAATAGCTCCAGGCACTCCATTTGCAGAACTACCTGAAGATTGGGTATGCCCAGTGTGCGGCGCAGGTAAAGATGATTTTGAGGTAGAAGGATAGTCTAAAGTCAATATAAAAATCAAAAACAACTGAGAAAAAGTATTTTCTCAGTTGTTTTTTTGCCAAGTTCTTTATAATACTATCTGAATCAAATTAAGAGATGGGTCAAAAATAAATATTTTGTTCTCATCTTCTGTATATTTGTAACCTAAAGACTTTAATCTGTTTAGGACAGCTTGTAATTTCTCTTTACTTGGGTACTTAAGTGTATAATACTTCATACCTATGGAGTTATCTGGTGGTGGAACTGCTCCTCTGCCATTCCAAATATTGAATCCAATATGGTGATGATAGCCCCCTGTAGAAATGAAATATGCTTGATTTTTCATAGCTTGAACTAAGTTAAAGCCTAAAGCTTCATAAAAATTCAAAGAATCATCTAGATCACCTACATGAAGATGTATATGACCAATAATAGTCTCTGATGGTGCTCCTTCCCATTTCTTGTCACCTGTGGCTTCTATAATCCTAAGATAATCTAAAGCTTCAGTTACCATGTTTATTTCATCATCTTTACGATCCCAAGTATCCTCAGGAGTATCTGCATATACCTCTATCCCATTTTTATCTGGGTCTTCTAAATATACTGCTTCACTTACACCATGATTTGATCCTCCAACTATAGGATATTGCTTATCTCTGATGTTCTTCAAAAATAGTCCTAGATGAAAACGGCTAGGTAATAGTACTGCAAAGTGATAGAGCCCCGTTCTTCTAGGCAATTTATCTATTAGATCCTTTGGCTGAGTTAGCGTAACCATTGGTGTAATACCATCTACTGTTAGCTTAACTTCTCTGTCCTTCTCTTCTAATACTTGTAATCCCATTATATCTTTATAAAACTCTACTGAGCGTTTTAAGTCTTTAACTTTGAGAACCATTTGAGTTACATATATATTTGGTTTATCATGATATTTTGACATTGTTATTCACCTACTTTAATTAGTAGGTATAATATACCCATGTTCTGTATGTATTAACCACAAGGAAAAATTTCAAAAACATTCATAATTAACTAAAGACTTAACTTGCCACTTAATTTCATTAAGAGTATCTAGGGATTTGGTATTTGAATTCTTGTTTTTTATAATCTTCATATATATATTAATACCATCTTCATACTTTATAAACCTATTTTCAATACAATGCTCTAGAACATATATTAGGTCCTTGTAGGACTGTTCAAAAGCATTGGAAGGAGAGGTTAAAATGTAGTTTACTTCTTCATATAGTTCTTTTTTCAATGTATATTCTTCCTTTTCAACAAACTGATTTATCTCTTCTATTTCAGACTTGTCAAGAGACCAGTTCAAAGTTACACTGTTTTCTTCTAGATGTTCTATTTTAGTTGGACCTGTAAGACCTACAATAACGCTAGGATTTTTAACTGTCCAGGATATTGCTACTTGAGCTGATGTTTTACCATGTCTTATTCCAATTTCCTTTAGCTTTTCTGCTGTTCTCAGTGCTGAAGTTATCCTAGCTCTTTTAAATAATGGATCCATATTTCTTATATCCGTATCCAAGAATTTAGTATCTGAACTAATAGCACCTGATAACAAGCCTCTACCAGTTATACTAAATGCAATGATATTAAAATCATAGTTGTTCTTCAGATAATTAAGTTCTTTATATCTAAATGTGTTAACAGGGCTCATCTCTGCCAATACAAAGGATATATTCCCATAGTCCAAGTATTCAATTGTTTTCTCTACAGGCAAGTGTCCAATACCATAATATCTAATTTTACCTTCTCTCTTTAATTCCTCTAGAGCTTCTATAGTTTCCTTTATTAGTGTATTGGGATCATGAAAATGTACTTGATAGATGTCTATATAGTCAGTTTTCAATTTTTTAAGACTTGATTCACAGGAGAGCTTAACAAATTTTCTAGAAAGGTTAGTCATATTATCTTTCGTAAGACCTACTTTAGAAGCTATGGTTATCTCATGCCTAAATGACTCTATAGCCTTACCAAGTATTTCTTCCGTACTAGTGTAGCTACTCGAGGTGTCAAAGTATCTAATACCAAGCGCATAAGCTTTCTGTAATACCCTAATCATTTCAGATTCTGTTAGTTTGGCTCCATAGGCTCCACTCAATCCATAACATCCATAACCAAGAGATGATATAGGCAAATCTAGGAAGGATTGATTTCTATTCATTTTTATTCCCTCCTTGAATTTCTTCAATTTTAATAATTATTTTTTCAAGGTGTTTCTTTACAGACATTAGCTGTTTTTCTTTCTCAAATATCTCATCATACTTTATCCTTATTTCATTCAGAATTATGCTAATATCATCCCCATCAACAAACCCCTTTGCTAATCCTACATCAATTCTTTCATCGACCTCCAGTATTCTCTTTATGTCGTCTAGCGTAAACATTAGATCCTTCATAGCCATTATATAATGCAACTTGTTTATATCCTCTTCGGTATAAAATCTATTATTATTCTTTCTCTTAACAGTTAGAAGCCCTATTTTATCATAATATCTAAGGGTTTCAATTCCAATATCATATTTTTTTGACACTTCTCCTATTAACATACACATTACCTCTATGGATAGTATATACTCTGGAGTTAACTCCAGGTCAAGTGTTTTTTCCATGTAAAGACAATTTAAAAAATGTTGAAATATGTAGGTTTGTGGTATAGCATATTCTATGGATTAGGAGGGAAATTATGAACACATGCGTAGAAACTGCAATTGATAAATTAAATAATATTTCTAAGGAATTAAATGATATATTTGTTGAAAGAGAAAAGGTTATAGAAAACAGCATCAGAGCGCTAATAACAGGACAGGCTGTTTTGTTAATTGGTCCTCCTGGAACTGCTAAGAGTGCCTTAACTAATGCCTTATGTAACAGAATTGAAAATGGTAGGTATTTTTCATGGCTTTTAAATAGAACATCCGACCCAGCAGAAATATTAGGACCATTCAGCATAAAGGAAATGGAAAATGATAAGTTTATGAGAGTAACTAAAGGTAAGCTGCCGGAGGCAGAAATAGCCTTTTTAGATGAGGTCTTTAAATGTAATGAACCAACCTTAAACATATTGCTTCCTATTTATAAATGAAAAGCTGTTCTACAATGACGGACAACCAGTTGATGTTCCTTTAATAACATTGTTTGCTGCATCAAACGAATTTCCCGAAGAAGATTCTCTAATGGCTTTATATGACAGAATGATGTTTAGAATGTATGTAGATTATATAGGTGATATTCAAAACAAAATGAAGATGTTTAAAAGCTTTTTAAATAAAGAGAACAAACAGGATAGCTTTACGACTATATCCTTAAATGAATTGATTCTATTAAGAGAATCACTAGAAGAAGTTAAGATATCTGATAACATATTAAAAGAATACATTTCATTAATTAATCTACTTTTTCAAAATGGAATTGTAATATCTGATAGAAGACAAAATGAATGCTTGAACGTACTGAGAGCAACTGCATTATTAGATAAAAGAGATGAGGTTATATTAACTGACCTTAAGGCTCTTAGAGATGTTCTTTGGAGTAAACTAGATGATATCGAAAAGATTGATGAGATACTAAAAGAAAAAATAGTATCTCCTTATCAAAAGGAATACAACAGTATAAAGAAGCAATATAAGGAATTGACTTCATCTGCAAGCAGCATAAATGATACAAGAATAATTGTTGAAGTAAAAAGTTCTCTAGAATATCTTTATGAACGGGCTAACAGACTATTAAACCAGCCTGAGCTAGTAGAAAAAGATATTAAGAATAAATTATCTATGCTAGAAAAAGAAATCAAAAATCGTATAGATATCTTATCTAAACAAATAGATGATGATGACTCTCTAATGTTTGGTGCATAGGAGTCTTTGAGAGGGTGTAAAAATGGATACTTTACTCTGTAATGCTGTAAAATTTTTCGAGTTAGATTTAGACATATATAATAATATTTTTAAAAATTCTCCGAAAATTATTGAAAATATGGAAAGCTTTATAAAGACAATAAGTACATTTGAAAAATTAAGTGAAGATATGTATTTGTCTTTATTTAAGAAGAATATTGAATTAGAATCTATGGAAAGCATAAGTCCTGAATACTGGCTTAATTATATTATAGTAAAAAAACTATATGAAATAGATGAGTTTGAGGATTTAAAAGAAAGCTGCTCTTTGAACTTTTTCAAGTCCATATTAGCCACAGATTTATTAGGTCAAGAGCTTATAAAAGGCTTTAAGGAACTTTGTATGAGCAATAAGTCCTTTACTGCTAAGCTAGAAAGTCATGAAAAATATATTGAAGAATACAGAAAAGAAGAATATTCAAAAGTAAAAGATACGAAGTCTTTACAAGATATAAAAAATAAAATATTAAATAATATAAATGATATAGAAAAAAGCATCTCAGATTATAATTTAATTTATACCAATGTTTCTGAAGCTTTAAAACAATTTGTAGCTACTTTTAAGACTATAGCTACCTGGGGATTTGATGATAACAGGCTAACCCCTACTTCCTATGAAGAAAAAATTGAAGTCAGTGCAAAGCTAAGAACCTTAAGAAAGGTAAGAGATATTTCTGAAATGGCTGGTAGATTCAAGGAATCTGCCTCTGAGCTCCAAAGAAAGAAAGTAAAGGAAGAGGGACTAGAAGTTTGTGGAGTTGAGTTAGGAAACGAGATACACAAGATCCTACCTTCTGAGAAACTATTTTTAGCTAGGGAAAGCACTAAAAAAAGCTTCTATAAAAAGCTTACCCAAAAAGAATTGTTGTCTTATAAGTATAAAAATAACAGAGCTAAATCTAAAGGTCCTATTATCTGCTGTATAGATACCTCTGGCTCTATGGAAGGTGAACGTGAGGTCTGGTCAAAGTCTGTTGCCATATCGCTATTAGATATAGCTATTAAACAGAAAAGAGAATTTGTTGCAGTTATGTTTTCAAATAAGGTATATAAGGTTCTTGAATTCACTAAGCATAGAATAGAGCCAAGCAAGCTCTATGAACTAGCTACATTCTTCTATGGCAGTGGGACAAATTTATAGAACCTCTAGAAAAATCTATAGAGCTTATAAACAGTGCTAGATATAAATATGCCGATATAGTCTTTATTACTGATAGAAAAGCATATATTGAGCCAGAGTTCGTTGAAGAATTTAAGCTTATGAAAAAGAAAAAAGAATTTAGAATGATAACTGTAAATGTAGCTGATGAAATTGAAGAAGGGTTAAATGAGCTGAATGATAATCAAATACTTCTAAGTACTCTAACTTATGAGGAAATTGAAGAGGCTAATAATACGTTATTTGTAATTTAGCCTCATGCATTGGGGACGGTTCTTTTTGCATAAATAAGCTCTATCACGTATTGCTCAACATGTGATAGAGCTAAAATTTACTTATTCTTCATAGTCATTATCTAAAAAATCATCTGGTAAATCTTCAATAATTTCTAATAGCCTATTTATATCCTTGGCTATTATTACAATTACTCTCCTTCCGTCCCTTACTTTATTCATAATATACTCTTCATATGAATTGTTTAATTCAGGGATTAACTCCTTAACAAAATCAGGGATACTATCACTCATATCATTTGAATATAATGCTATAATCCTTTGTGTACTTGTCATATTCTTCTTATTAGAGCTACTGAATGAAACTAAGTTTTTTTGCTTAAACCCACTTGTATATTTTCTATCAAATAATTCTGCAGGTTCCTTCTCGCCTAATATTTGTGCAGAGTTTCCTATAACAGTTGAATCCGCTCTAAATTCATTGGTTTGTTCTTCTTTTCCAGTTAATAAATTTATGTACTGATATTTTGGATTCTTGTATAATGACAGATCAAAATCTTTAAACAAATCCATCATTACTTTGTGATTTTCCTGTTCGTTTTTTGCTCCTGAATCCCATACCTCTAACGATTTTGCAAATACATAATATCCTTCTGATAATGAAAAGTTATTAGTATCATAACCTAGATAAAGTCTTCCTGATGTTGAATCTACCAAGCACCATTCTTTCTTTCCATCATTATCTATGTCAATAAATACTTCTGCTAAAATATGTCCTGTAATCATACCAGAATTACTCTTTTGTCTTGCCTCAATCCAATCAATTCTAGCTGTTTGTACAAACACTGTAGGTATGCCTTTAGCTCTTGCAAGAGGTACAAATGCTAGGCCATAGTCTGTACATCCTGTTAAGCCTTTACTTGTTAGTATATCATGTGATGTTCTACCAAACTTTTCGCCTTCAGTGCCTCTCATATTTTTTACAATCCATTGATATATTTCTCTTACAGTAGATAAATCTTTATTGTCATTAAAATTATCTGCTATATTTTGAATTTCTTTTGTGATTTTCGTTTGTCCATTAGAGTTTAAAAATGCATTCGGATCTGAATAATCGGTATTATGAAAATATCCTTTAAAAACATCCTTATTATCAACTTTATATTTATCAGTATTAAAATCACTGGTTTTTTCTTTAGATTCTGTGACTATTTCTTTTCTGTTTATTGGAATATCATTGATACCTGCTGTATTTGTTGCTCCATCCCAATCTACTTCTTTTCCTAACATTTCTGCTACTTTTCTCAAAGGAACGTATGTTGTATTGTTATACAAAATATTATCAGCTTCAACTTTTTTTCCATTAACCTCAATATTGATAGAGTTAATCATAACATCGATCTTTTGTTTTATATTCGAGGCAAATCCTGTCGAATTAAGTAATAGTATAGTAACTATAACACCTGCAATAAAGCCTCTGAAATGCTTTTTCATTATATACCCCTCCTAAGTTAAACATTTATGATTACTCCAATAATTCGACATTTAAAGAGGTTTCCCTTCAAATTTAGGTTTTTTACCTATTTCTTATTGAAGCTTTTTCTTTTATGCATTGGAGATGGTTGTTTTTGCTTTCATTTTGTATTAAAATAACCGTAGAAAAAATGCTGACCCACGGTTTATTTTATGTTTTCTATTTAATTATATCAACAAATATATAAGGTATAAAATCCCAGATGAAATACTCATGAATATACAAAATCCATAGCTTCCCCTTAGTAATTCTACATCATGCTTCGTTGAACTTGACATCCATGTAGAGGCTTTTTGGTAATTATATCCAGCATTATAAGTTGTTTTCATGCCTCCTAATATAGATAATGCTCCTATTATAAGTACTGCAAGGGTAGAAAATTTAAGTGCTGCCTTGTAATCAGTATTTAAGAATAAGCTTAGTAGGGAATTTAATGCAAGTACTATAAGAACAGTGATGACTATCCTTTGTATATATCCTATTATTCCGTCTTTTAGGAATTTTTTATATCTCAATCTTCTCATGAAAAGAATCCCCTTTCCCTAAAAATACCCTATTGATAGTACACTACATACTATATTAACTTATATCTCTGTAAATATCCTCATCTTCATACTATACATTTTCCTTATAGATATGAATATATATTCTATATAAGATACATTTTTCAGTCTCACATGTCGTTTTAACTGATTCTTATCCTAAATATTCGTACAAAAAAACCAAGGATACGATTCCTTGGGTTTTATTTTACTTTCCTAATAATTATCTCTTCATGTCTTGTTACTTCATTTTCTATTGGCTCTAACTGACTGTTAAATTGAGTATGACCATCAAATAAGGCTTGTAGCTTTTTGCCATGATCATCTTCGATGTGAATAACTGTTTTTTTAATGTATGCTAATTCACCTTCTACTCCGTCTAGCCTACCTTCTACTCCATCTAGCCTACCTTCTACCTTGTCAAGTCTTCCTTTAACATCCTTAAATCCTTCTTGCATTTCACCGTACATTTTCGTCATAAGCTCAAATAATTGTTCATTTCCGCTCACGTTTTTCACTCCTATTTATATACTTGCAATCTACGAGTTTGCGTACCATTTTAGTCGTTCTATTACCTATTAATATAATTATATAACAAATTTTGGATATAGCAAATATATTATTTAGAAAAACGAAGTATGGAAGCAAAAAGAATCATCCTTATTGCTTCTCAAATATTGCTACAATACAATTGCTAATTGTGAGCAAATATGGTAATATATAGAAAGGGTGATTGCTAATATTTTATCAAGGGGGGTTTTTGTATGACAAAAAAAGTTTGCTGTATGATGTCCCTGTTCATGGTGATTGCCATGATGCTGACAGGGTGCGGAGCGGTTTTAACGGATGCGTCGAATCTCACGCAGTACGAGTTGGGCGACGACTTGATTCCTAGTATTACCTCGGTTGTTGGAGAGCGAAAGGTTACAGGGGTAGAAAGCTCTATAGAAAACGGGGTTGTTACTAAGCAATACACGTATTCCAGCACTTCTGTATATGACGATCTGTGGACATACGTGCAGGAACTCATGAACGACGGATGGCTTGTAACTCAGGATATCGACCTAAACGTCATCCCAGGCTCAGGGCAGCTCGGAAAAGGTTCGATTGAGGAAGGTCAAATACTTCTGGTTTCCTTTTCTTATGAGGAATCCAGCTACACTATAAAGCTCGTCAAGGGCAAGGGCACGATTGAATAAGCATTATGTAAGCATTAAAAAAGCAGACCCGAGGAAAACTAATCTTCCTCGGGTTTCATCTCTTCTAAGTCACTATCTTCTTCATGCAGTTCCAACAAACCTTCTATTGTTTTCCATACCTTATCAACATTTAATTTCTTAGATGCTGAAAAAGGTATGATTAAATCTGTGCTTGTTACCTCTAGCTTTTTCTTTATAATACTTGTGTGCTTCTGCCATTGACCCTTTGATATTTTATCTGCCTTTGTGGCTATGATATAGCCTTTGTAGCCAAAAGACTTTATCCAGTCATACATCATCTTATCGTGTTCTCCAGGCTCATGTCTAATGTCTAATAGGAGTATAATTTCTTTTAGACTTTCCCTGCCTGTAAGATATTTCTCTATCATATTTGCCCATTTTTGCCTATCAGTCATAGACACCTTTGCGTATCCATATCCAGGTAGGTCAACTATTCTAAAATCTCCATTTATATTGTAGAAATTTATAGTTTGTGTTTTTCCTGGGCTCCCACTTGTTCTGGCAAAATTATTTCTATTTATTAGTGTGTTTATTAATGAAGATTTTCCTACGTTTGATCTTCCTGCTAATGCAATTTCAGTTAAGCCTTCTTCTGGATACTGAGAAGGTCTCCCCGTTACAGCCTCTAATTCTATTTTTCTAATTTTCATTTTTCTCATCCTCTTTAACTAAGGCATGGCTTAGAACGTCATCCATAGTCTTTACAAAAACGAAGACCATTTTTCTCCTCACCTTATCTGGAATTTCCTCTACATCCTTTTTGTTATCTATTGGAAGAAGTACTTTGGTAATGCCTGCTCTATTAGCTGCTAATACCTTTTCCTTCACACCACCAATTGGAAGAACTCTTCCCCTTAATGTAATCTCTCCAGTCATGGCAACATTTTTGTTTATTGGTACATTTGAAAGTGCTGAGATAACTGCTGTAGCTATGGTAATACCTGCAGAAGGCCCATCCTTTGGAATAGCTCCCTCTGGTACGTGTATATGGATATCCTTATCCTTATAGAAATTATCATCTATTTTAAACTCAGCAGCCTTTGACCTTATATAGCTGATTCCAGCCATGGCTGACTCCTTCATCACATCACCCAGCTTTCCTGTAAGCTGTAGTTTGCCAGTTCCAGTCATTGGTGTAACCTCTATAGATAAAGTCTCTCCACCTACTGTAGTCCATGCTAAGCCAGTTGCTATACCAATTTGGTTTTCTTCGCTAGCCATTTCATGTCTAAATCTTGGAATTCCTAAATATTTATCAAGGTTTCCACTGTTAATTCTTACAGTTTTCACTTTATCTTCTACAATCTTCTTAACAACTTTTCTACATAGATTTGCAATATTTCTTTCTAGATTTCTTACTCCTGATTCTCTAGTATAGCTATTTACTATATCTCTTAGGGTATTCTCAGATATACGGATGTTTTCATCCTTTAATCCATGTTCCTTCATCTGTTTAGGTAATAAATATCTAATAGCTATCTGAAGCTTTTCTTCCTCTGTATAGCCTGAGATCCTAATGACTTCCATTCTGTCAAGAAGGGGACCTGGTATGGAAGCTGTAGTATTTGCTGTTGTAATGAACATTACCTTTGAAAGGTCAAAGGGTGCTTCTAGAAAATGATCTGTAAATGTGTTGTTTTGTTCTGGGTCTAATACCTCCAATAGTGCTGAAGCTGGATCACCTCTAAAATCACTGCTAAGCTTATCTATTTCATCAAATAGGAACACAGGATTTTTTGAATTAACCTTTTTTATTGATGATATTATCCTTCCTGGAATAGCACCTACATATGTTCTTCTATGTCCTCTTATTTCTGCTTCGTCCCTAACTCCTCCTAGAGACATTCTGACAAATTTTCTATTTAGGGATCTTGCTATTGATTTAGCAATTGATGTTTTACCCACTCCTGGAGGTCCTACTAAACATAATATAGGTCCTTTAATTCCCTTGGCCAACCTTCTAACCGCTAAGTATTCAATTATTCTTTCTTTAACATCCTCAAGCCCATAATGGTCTTCATCTAATATTTCCCTTGATTTTTTAATATCTATTCTATCCTTTGTTTCTTTGCCCCAAGGCAAATCTACAATCCAGTCAAGATAAGTTCTAATAACACCAGATTCTGCAGATGAGGGAGACAATTTAAAGAGTCTATCAGCTTCCTTAAGAGCCTTTTCCTTCACTTCCTCAGGCATTTTAAGATTTTCTATCTTTTCCTTATAACCATCCACTTCTTCTATGAGTTCATCATCATCGCCAAGTTCATATTGTATAGCCTTTAATTGTTCCCTTAGATAATATTCTTTTTGAACTTTATTAATTTGCTTCTTTACCCTTTGGCTTATTTTTTCTTCTAGCTTTAATATTTCTATTTCTTCCTTTAATATAATCTGCAATGTCTCTAAACGCTTATATGGATGGAAGGCTTCTAATATTTTTTGCTTATTTTCAAGTGATAAAAGTATATAGGACGCAATCACATCAGCAAGTCTGCCTGGTTCCTCTATCTTTGACACATTTACAAGGGCTTCAGCAGATATTTTATTGCCACTACTTATGTAGTCCTCAAAAGTATCAACTACCATTCTCATAAGGGTTTCAATTTTCTTATCCTTGACTATTTCTTCATTGTAAATTAGTTCTTCTATCTCTACTTCAAAATATGGTTCTTCCATAATAATTTCAGTTACTCTTGCCCGATTGATGGCTTCTACTAGCACTCTAATATTATCTCCTGGAAGCTTTAATAGCTGCTTGATCTTACATACAGTTCCAACATGATAAAAGTCTTTTGGACTTGGTACGTCTACTTCTGCTTCTTTTTGAGCTGATAGAAATATTAATGAGTCATTAACCATGGCTTCTTCTAATGCATTTATAGACTTATCCCTACCTACATCAAAATGCACAACCATATAAGGAAATATTGATAGTCCTCTTAAGGGTATCAATGGTATCTTTCTTTTTTCTACTTTATAATTTTGCTTTTGCATATTCTCAACTCCTTGACACTTTGTTTATCTATAGGTTGATTTAAAAAATCCCTAAATATATTTTGTTAATTAGTCTATCATAAATGTTACCCTAAAAAACAGTAGCTAGTCAACACCTTGTTAATATTATTCTAACCTTTATTCTAACATATATATTAGAATAAAGTAAAAAATAAAATCTAATATGTAAATTAGACATAACAAATGGCTAAATTATAATGAATAAGTATCTATATAGTAACTTTAAGAATACTTTGAAAAAACTATTCATTAAGGAATAATAATATGTTTTTGAAAGAAGATATATTAATTGGGTATGTATATTATGCACATATAAGCCAATTAAAAAATTAGCAGAAAAAACCTAGTTTATTCATTGATTTTATCACAATATATGCTTGCATATTGGAATGATTTTATATATAATTATCTAGATTTTGATAAATATATTAAAGAAAGGTTGTTGATGGTAGGGTTGAACGAGAATAAAATAACACTTTACGGTTTTAATAATCTTACAAAAACACTTAGTTTTAATATCTATGATGTTTGTTATGCAAAAACGGAAAAGGATAAGCAAGATTATATTGCTTATATTGATGAGCAGTATAATTCAGAACGTCTTACTAAAATTCTATGTGATGTAACTGATATTATAGGGGCACATGTGCTTAATATTTCCAAACAGGATTATGAACCTCAGGGAGCCAGTGTTACTATTCTCATTACTGAGGAAGCTATACCTGTTCACGTAATCGACCCAAGCTGTAATATAGGAAATTTGAATTGTGTTGCATCAAGAGACAGTGTTGTAGGCCACTTAGATAAAAGTCACTTAACTGTGCATACTTACCCAGAATTTCACCCTGATAATGAAATCTCAACTTTCAGAGTTGATATAGACGTCTCTACCTGTGGCACAATATCTCCACTAAATGCTCTGAATTACCTTATCTCAAGCTTTGATTCTGATGTAATAACCATTGACTATAGAGTTAGAGGCTTTACTAGAGACGTGGAAGGAAATAAATATTATATGGATCATGATATTAATTCTATACAAAATTATATAGATAAAAAAACTTTAAACAAATATGATGCAATTGATGTTAATGTTTATCAATCAAATATATTCCACACTAAGATGATGCTAAGCGAAATCAACCTAAGTGATTATCTATTTAACAAGGATATACGCGAACTTTCCCCTAATGAGCGTCGTGAAATTAGAGATAAAATTTCTCGTGAAATGATAGAAATATATTATGGAATGAATATATACAGATAACTTTTTGGAGTGATAATAATGGACAAATTAAAACATGAAGTCGCACCTATACACGATGCCTTAATTGACTACAAAAACAACAGAATGGTCTCCTTTGATGTTCCAGGTCACAAGCAAGGTAAGGGCAATATCATGCTTAGAAACTTTCTAGGAGAAAAATGTCTTTCTGTAGACGTAAATTCAATGAGGCCATTGGATAATCTAAATCACCCCACATCTGTTATTAAAGATGCAGAGGATTTAGCTGCAGATGCTTTCAAAAGTGATAAAGCATTTTTTATGGTAAATGGTACATCTTCAGCAGTGCAGACAATGATTATGTGTGCATGCAAGGAAAGCGAAAAGATTATAATGCCTAGAAATGTTCACAGAAGTGCCATCAGTGCCATCATATTAAATGGAGCTATTCCTGTATATGTAAGTCCTGGCATAAACAAAGAATTAGGTATACCCTTAGGTATGTCTATAAAAGACCTAGAAAAGGCAATAATGGAAAATCCTGATGCCAAAGCAGTTTTTGTTAATAATCCAACATATTACGGTATATGCTCAGACTTAAAAGGGATTATTGAGCTTGCGCATAAGCATAATATGTTAGTTCTGGCAGACGAAGCTCACGGGACACATTTCTACTTTGGTGAGAACCTTCCACCTGCAGCTATGCATTTAGGCGCAGATATGTCGGCAGTAAGTGTTCATAAAACTGGTGGCTCCCTAACACAAAGCTCTTTGTTGTTAGCAAGTACTAAAAGACTCAATCCAGGCTATATAAGAACTATCATAAATTTAACTCAAACTACAAGCGGTTCTTATCTCTTGCTATCCTCTTTAGATATTGCAAGAAAAAATCTAGCATTAAACGGAAGGGACATTTTTGCAAGGGTATTAGAGTTGTCAGATTATGCTAGGAAAGAGATAAATTCTATTGATGGATATTATGCCTTTTCAGAGGAAATCATAAATGGCGATAGTACCTATGCCTTTGATAGAACTAAACTTAGTGTTAATACCTTAAACATTGGTCTTGCAGGTATTGAGGTATATGATATATTACGTGACGATTATTCTATTCAGTTAGAGTTTGGAGATTTAGCTAATTTTCTTGCCATTATTTCTGTAGGCGACAGCTATTTTGCCATTGAAAGATTAGTATCAGCACTTGCAGAAATTAAACGTACCCATAAAAAAAACAAGGCTGATATGATAGATCACGAATATATTTCACCAATAGTAAAGACTTCTCCTAAAACAGCATTTTTTGCAAATAAGAAAAAAACTAAAATAATTGATAGTATTGGTAAAATAAGTGGTGAATCTATCATGTGCTATCCACCTGGTATTCCTATTTTAGCTCCAGGAGAGATGATAACAAAGGATTCTGTGGATTATATATTATACTCAAAGGAAAAGGGCTGTCTTGTAACAGGGATGGAAGATATGGAACTAGGTCATATAAATGTTTTAGATATATAGGGAGGTGCATTTAGTGGAATTATGGTATACAGAAGATCATACAGATAGTGTCAAATTTTCAATAAAGGTTAAAAAACAATTGTATAGCCGTGAAAGTCCCTTTCAACAGATAGATGTATTTGATTCGGAGGAATTTGGTAGATTTCTTACACTTGATGGATTGATGATGGCAACTGAAAAGGATGAATTTATTTATCATGATATGATTGTTCATGTTCCTATGGCAGTTAAGCCTGATATTAAAAAGGTTCTTGTTATAGGGGCAGGCGATGGTGGCACTGTTAGGGAGTTAACACGTTATGATTCTATTGAAAAAATTGATATGGTTGAAATAGATAAAATGGTGGTTGAGGTTTGCAAGGAGTATATGCCTCAAACTGCTGAGAAACTTGATGACCCTAGAGTCACTTTATATTTTGAGGATGGACTTAGATTTGTTCGTTCAAAGGAAAATGAATATGACCTAGTAATTGTAGACTCTACAGACCCTATTGGTCCTGGAGAAGGACTGTTCACTAAGGAGTTTTATGGGAATTGTTATAAAGCACTAAATGATGAAGGTATTCTAGTAAATCAACACGAAAGCCCATATTATAAGGAATATGCTAATGCAATGAAAAGAGCACATAAGAGAATAAGAGAGCTTTTCCCTATTTGCAAGGTTTATCAAGCACACATACCAACATATCCTTCTGGTCATTGGCTATTTGGCTTTGCTTCAAAGAAGTTAGATCCAATTGATGGTCTTGATACTAAGAGATGGAATGCATTGGGGATTAAAACTAAGTATTATAATACAGACCTACATAAGGGCTCTTTTGCATTGCCAAATTATGTAAAGGAAATGATAGATTATGAAAACAAATAAAAATGTTCAAAATCTAATTGGCTGTGATAAGGATTATGATGAAGCAAATATAGTGGTTTTTGGTGCTCCCTATGATGGAACTACTTCATATAGACCTGGAACTAGATTTGCTGCTAAGGTTATGAGATCAGAAAGTGTTTTAGGTTTTGAAACCTACAGCCCATATCAAGATAAGGATCTAACTGAAATATCAGTATGCGATTATGGAGATTTAGTACTTCCTTATGGAGGTCCTGAATTAGTATTAGATATAATCTCTGATTTTACTAAAGATGTTTTATCAGATGACAAGATACCTCTTATGATAGGTGGAGAACACTTAGTTACATTAGGAACAGTAAGAGCATTAGTTGAGAAATATCCTGACCTACATGTTATCCATTTTGATGCTCATACAGATTTGCGTCATGAATTTTTTGGTAGAGAATTATCTCATGCAACTGTAATGAGGAGAGTTTGGGATCTTGTAGGGGACGACAAAATATTTCAGATGGGTATACGTTCTGGTGATAGATCTGAATTTGAATGGGCTAAGGAGCATTTACATCAATGTAGATATAATTGCGACACAATAGATTATATTATAGAACAAACTAAAGGAAAACCAGTCTATGTGACTATTGACCTAGATATCTTAGATCCTTCTGTATTTCCAGGTACAGGAACCCCTGAACCAGGTGGAGTAGATTTCTCTACACTTTTAAACTGTATATTAAAAATGTCTGAGTTAAATATAGTAGGTGCAGATATCAATGAACTCTCTCCACACTATGACCCTAGCGGTTCATCAACTGCTGTGGCTATTAAGACATTAAGAGAACTATTATTGACAATCCATAAATAAGAAGCATAAAATAAAACCCGCAAATGCGGGTTTTATTTTATGCTTAAGCTGTTTCTTCTTTATTTGTTTTTTTAGCTTTCTTCTTTTTCCTTTTATCGGAAAGAAGTAAAGTTGGTTCTTGTTTGTTGGATATTGTTTCTTTTGTAATTACACACTTTTCAATGTCTTCTCTGGAAGGTATGTCAAACATTATGTCTAGCATTACCTCTTCTAGAATTCCTCTAAGTCCTCTTGCTCCAGACTTTCTTTCAATAGCCTTTTCAGCCACTAACTCTAAAGCCTCCACATCTATTTCCAGCTCTACACCATCCATATTAAATAGCTCTTTATATTGCTTAACAAGAGCATTTTTAGGTTTGGTTAATATCTCAATGAGTGCTTCTTTATCTAATAGATTTAGAGTAACCATTACTGGAAGTCTACCAACAAATTCTGGTATTAGGCCATACTTAAGTAAATCTTCTGGCTGTAGATGCTTTAATACCTCTCCTACATCCTTGATCTCTTTACTCTGTATATCAGCACCAAAGCCCATGGCTTTCTTACCGGTTCTTTTCTGAATGATATTTTCTAGCCCATCAAAAGCTCCACCAACAATAAATAGAATATTTGTAGTGTCTATTTGAATAAACTCTTGGTGGGGATGCTTTCTGCCACCTTGTGGTGGAACACTAGCTACTGTTCCTTCTAGTATCTTAAGTAAAGCCTGTTGTACTCCTTCACCACTTACATCCCTAGTAATAGATGGATTCTCTGATTTTCTAGCTACTTTATCTATCTCGTCAATATATACTATACCTTTTTCTGCTCTTTCTATATCATAGTCAGCAGCTTGGATAAGCTTTAGCAATATGTTCTCAACATCTTCACCTACATATCCAGCTTCAGTTAGAGAAGTAGCATCTGCAATGGCAAAAGGAACATTTAAAATTCTAGCCAAAGTTTGAGCTAACAAAGTTTTTCCTGAACCAGTAGGTCCAATCATTACTATATTGCTTTTTTGTAGTTCTATATCATCAGAAGCTGTTTTTCTATTTATTCTTTTGTAATGATTATATACCGCAACAGCTAATGCTCTTTTTGCTCTATCTTGTTTAATTACATACTCGTCTAAAACCTTTTTTATATCCTCAGGTTTTGGAAGCTCTTTCATCTCAAGTTCGAAAGTATCCTCAAATTCCTCGTCAATTATTTCCTGACATAATTCAATACACTCATCGCATATATAGACATTAGGTCCTGCAACAAGTCTTCTTACTTGCTCTTGAGATTTACCACAAAATGAACACTTAAGCTGCTTTTCTTCATATTTTGGCATGGTTCACCTCTCCCACTACTTTATTTCTTAACTATTACTTCATCTATTATACCATATTCTTTAGCTTGTTCAGCAGACATAAAATTATCTCTGTCTGTATCTTTTGCAATTCTTTCTAGAGATTGCCCTGTCCTATCACTTAATATCTTATTTATTTGGTCTCTAGATTTTAATATTCTTTCTGCATGAATTTTGATGTCTTCAGCTTGCCCTCTAGTACCTCCTAAAGGCTGATGGATCATAATTTCTGCATTTGGTAGTGCAAATCTCTTACCCTTTGCTCCTGCTGCAAGTAAAAAGGCTCCCATGCTTGCTGCCATACCAATACATATTGTAGAAACATCTGGTTTTATATATTGCATTGTATCATAAATTGCAAAGCCTGAGGTAATAGAACCTCCAGGGCTATTTATATATACCTGAATATCTTTATCTGGGTCTTCTGCTTCAAGAAATAAAAGCTGTGCTACTACAAGGCTTGCAGTAACATCATTAATTTCATCACTAATGAAAATAATTCTCTCTTTTAGAAGTCTTGAATAAATATCATATGACCTTTCCCCTCTATTTGTTTGTTCAACAACCATTGGTACTAAAGCCATGTTATCTCCTCCTTAAAACAATTATTATGACAATTTAGCTTCATTTAATAAAAACTCAATTGTCTTTCTCTTAATTATACCCTTTTTAATGTACTCTAAATCCTTATCCTTTAAGCTAGCCTTAAATTTTTCTGCATCTTGATTATAACTCTTAGCAAAACCTTCAAGTTCAGCGTTTAGTTCTTCTTCAGTAGCTTCAATTGCTTCCTTTTCTGATATAAGCTCTAATACTAAATCCGCTTTAACAAATTTTTCGGCATTAGGTCTAAATTGTTCTCTTAAATCTTCCATTTGTGTACCTGTTAATTCTAGATATTTTTCAAATTCTAATCCTTGGTATCTAAGTTTATATGCAAACTCATTTACATCGTCATCTATTTGTCTTTCTACCATAACTTCTGGAATATCTACTTCACATAGTTCTATTACTTTATCTACTACTTTATTTTCGTTTTCAGTCTTTTCTTTTTCTTCAGCTTGTTTTCTAAGTTTATTCATTATATCAGTTTTTAATTCGTCTAATGTGTCAAATTCGCTTATATCTTTAGCAAATTCATCATCAAGAGATGGGATCTCTTTTTCTTTTATTTCATGTATTACAGCCTTGAAAATAGCGTCTTTGCCTTCTAAATCTTCTGAATGATATTCTTCAGGGAATGTAACCTTTACTTCAATTTCCTCATCTTTATTCTTTCCCACAAGTTGCTCTTCAAAACCAGGGATAAATCTGCCAGAGCCAATTTCAAGAGTTTGGTTTTGTGCTGTACCACCTTCAAATTGTTCATCTCCTACAAATCCTGAGTAGTCAATAGTTAGGATGTCGCCTTGTTTTACTGGTCTATCACCTGCATCTATAATTCTTGCATTTCTTTCTTGTGTTTTCTTAAGCTCTGCTTCTACATCTTCTTCTGTAACCTTATAGTCAGCCTTTTCTATTTCTACACCCTTGTATTCACCAAGCTTAACTTCTGGCATTACTGTAACATCAGCTGTAAATACTACTGTTTTTCCTTTTTCAATGTCATCAACGTCTACAGATGGTCTATCTACTGGGTCAAGCTTGTGTTCCTCTATAGCATTATCATATGCTTCTGGAAACACAATGTTTATTGCATCTTCATAAAAAATTCCTTCTCCGTAGTTCATTTCAATTAATTTTCTAGGAGCTTTTCCCTTTCTAAATCCTGAGATATTGAATTTTTGCCTATTTTTTTGATAAGCTTCTTGTACACCCTTCTCAAATACTTCTGCTTCTACTTCAATTTTTAAGGTAACAACATTACCTTCCTTTTTTACTAATGTTGAAATCATTAATTTTCCTCCTTAAACCATTATATTAGTCTCTCTGTTTCACACATAATTAAATCACTGGCAGTCTAATGAGATATTTCCAAATGTCTGTCCTATGTATAGTGTGAATAAATAATTATAAAAAATTTCTATATACTGTAAACAATCTAAATGTCGTTTCAATTATAAGGCTAAAACTAGCATAACATTACCATCCTTATGATTAACCATTACATTATATCATAAATTCTTCCCGTGTCCAATTATGTCATGCATTTTTTAAAAAAATATATAAAAAAACCAATGGAATATACCATTGGCTGTTGTGGTGCGGGAGAGAGGACTTGAACCCCCACGTCAATGACACTAGATCCTAAGTCTAGCGCGTCTGCCAGTTCCGCCACTCCCGCATGTTTTGTCTTTTCTTGCCGACTTAATTATTATATCATGGATATATAATTAAAGTCAACAATTTTTTAAAAATTTTATTATGCATTAAATGCAACAGGACGGTTCTTTTACACCCCAGATGGTAAATAAAAAATTCCTAAGAATACAATAAGAATGTATCCTCTTGCAAGGTCAATAAAAAACCAATGGAATATCCATTGGTTTTTGTGTGAAAACCGTGGAAAAAAAATTTCTCGAACCCCCGTCAAAAATGGCGATCCGTTAAAAAATCAAGCAACAGTTTTACCTCTGAGGATAAAACTGTAGACCCCAATAAAGACTTTTAATATTATATCAGGAAGATCTAATATAAGCAACTCACGGCCTTATCCAAAATTATCAGCATTGATTCAATTATTATGCCGAAGGAGAATCTATTGACTTTTTTCAAATTAGATATGCTTGTGGACCTATGTCAATACTTTGGACACAAAAAGTTGAACATTTTCTCTCTGCATGATATTAATACGTAGAGAAAGATTACTAAGCTGCAAGAATCTCATCTTC
>Ga0265293_10002893_pt1 | contig 33151 bp, 36 predicted proteins | sample Munlanlewell138R_FD_192505 | JGI IMG/M metagenome (GOLD analysis project Ga0265293, IMG submission 192505) | Leachate microbial communities from a municipal landfill in Southern Ontario, Canada - Leachate well 138R | ecosystem: Engineered > Solid waste > Landfill > Unclassified | place: Canada... | reverse complement strand
TACACGTGTGATGCGTCCGTTGGGTTCAATCTCTAAACGTGTTCCTTGCCACTTGTTGTAGTCAGGATCACGCGACTTGATGGCTATCCACAAATGGACACAACCCCCAACAAGAACTATTTGTTGGAGGCGTGTACCTTGGGGGATGCCGATGATCGTCGGCTTATTCTGCATCGAAGCGTTCGCGTTCTTTACCCATTGGTTTGTCCTTTCATTCATTTACTGTACATGTGTACAGTTTACTGATTGGTGTCTTCGGCCAAGTCAGTCAATGTGAGATCAACAAGCAGTCCACGCTCCACAATCTGTTCGTTGAGTGCATTCCTACCGGCTTCAAGCGAAATCAGGATGGCATCACATTCAGCAAGATCAGTCTTGGCCTGTTCCAATACACGTTCGAGATCACGCTTGCGATTGTAAAACCGTTCATGCATGACATCGTAGTTATCACGCACACGCTCATACGGTGTACGCAAATCTACTTGTTGCGGCTTCTGCTCGATGACTTTCGGTTCCTTGTTCCAGAACATTACGCACTCCTGTGAAGTTGGATGTAAATGTGGCCCGTATTCACACGCTTGAGCATCCCAAGCTCAATGAACCGCATGATTTCCTCGTGCCACTTTGATTGGTTGGTATTGATCTTGGCTTCGGCAGCTTCGATCTTCGGATCACAAGCAAACTTGCTCTTGTTGTATGCGTTCTGCGCAACAGCAATGTGATGCTTGGCGAGACCGGGTAGATTGTTCTTTTGCTTCTTCATGACTTCTTCTCCGTTGCTGATGTGGATTACACGTCGAACTTATCTTCGATGTAATCCTTTGCTTCTTTGAGGCCGAACACGTGTGTGCCATTATGCTCAATTATATTGGGATACTCATGTTGAATATGCGCCCTGATGAGCTTGATTGCCGAAAGCTTACGGCCATCACTCACAAGTTGCCTACAAGCATCAATGATGTAATCTCGTGGTGCCTCCAACACGATGAGCTTCTGAAAACGTATTTCGTAGTTATCCACGACTCATTCTCCTAATGTAATCTCTTGTTGCTGTACATATGTGTTGATGTGTGACAGGGTTTCGTGGGCCGTCCTGTCACACATGTAACGGCCAATCTGTTACATCTCTATCTCCGTGAGGAAGTAAGGATTTATGAGTTGCTTGATGAGTTTCCGCATGTGCATCCATGTATGAACATACCCATCAATCAACTTATACATATACTATACCACCAAAGTCATATATTGTCAAGTTCAGTACACGATACTGCGTACACGTGTGCACAGTAAATACAAGTATATGTTTTAGACATGAAAATACATACGGGTATCATGCGTGAGACTACGAGTGCTTGCTATGACACGCTTGGACTGTTTTCCCACACGAGGAAATGAGCGGAAAGAGTATATGCTGCGGGGCCGGCGTCACCACATGGCACACGGCACATATGTGACAGAAATTCAGACACAAAAAAGCCCCGCCGCAAATAAGTGACGGGGCTTTGTGTGCTTATGTGCTATGGCTTACGCGGCCTTTGCATCCTTTGTGCCGGTCGTAGGCTTGCTGGCTGGCTGTTGTATCTCATTCAACCATGCTTGAACATCCTCAACAGCGACGCGGCCCCTGTCATCAGCGAATTTCATCAGGAACAATTCGCGCAACGTGGCTTCCATGTTCGCTTCCACGTCATCGGAAAAATCCGTCATAGGCTTGCGCTTGCCATCTGCGCCAATAGACGTGAGAACGGATGCAAGCGATTTCGACGCATCAGCGATCACGTTTGCGGCCGGATTTTTCGCCTTGCTTGCGGGAGCGGATGTCTTGCCAAGCGCGACACGCAATGCCTTGTCGCCCTTAGATGCCAGTTCGTTACACGTGTACAGTTCATTGACAAACTCGCCCTTGTCGTCTGCATCTGGCATAGAAGCTTTAAGCGCGCCAGTGCCAATCTTGTTTGACATGATTTTGCGGCAACCGTTGGTGCGTAGGAAGTAAACCGATTTCAACGCACGCTCAAACATGATACGAGCAGCACGCGCCTTGCGATTAAGTCCATCGACAGTAAAAGCATCGGCCTTCGTACGATCTTCCTTCCTCTTATCCTTAATCAGAATGATCTGGTTCATCACGGCGTCGAAATCGTCGCTGACATCAGCAAGCATCGTGTCGATCACAACAGTTTTTTCTTTTCCTTCCTTGCGGAACGTGTCGAGAATAACGCTGGTCGAATATGTCACTTCGTTTGAGAACAATGCGACAGTAAGGTCAGCTTGTCGATTGCCTTCACTGGTGGCGTCACGCATGACGGCATTGATGATGGCGGAGATATTACCGTTGGAATTGGAAATGGTCATTTGCTTGTCCTTTCAAGCTGTTACGTTGTGGCCTGTTGGCCTGTTAACCAACACCATGTTGATTAACTATCTGCATCATAGAACGATTAGTGTGCACGTGTCAAGCCGGTTATGCAATGTGTTGTACATGTGTACACAAACACATGTACACAAACACACATGTTGAAAGATAGGAACACATGAACACACGACACACAAACACACACACACACACACGCGTATGAGGAATCCGTACACATGTAAACAAAAACAAACATGTGTTTCCAAAGTAGCACAAGGCGAGGAAGCATGCGCCACGTCCCGCACACATTCAGACACACGCAGACATGTGCGATCACATACCTGTTTTAAACATGCCCCCATACCCCCGCCCAAACCAAAACAGGTACAACTGTATGTGGTGTGTGGGGGAGGGGTGAGCAGCATCATCCCCCTATATCCTTCCTCCACCTCTCTCACAACAAACAACACTACACAATGTGTACACATGTATAGTCGTGGTTATATTTGTAGGTATTAGAGGAATACTTATATGTGGGTGTTTGGGTACTTAGAGAGTGTATATATGAGGCCCGCAACCCTCTTCGAGTGCTGCGGGGTTATGTATTTTTGTGTTTGTATTATGTGAGGAAGGTGTCATGCGTAGGTGCTGCCACAGGTAGTATATTACCGTCCCCTTCCCGTACCAGAGGGTAGCATAAATGCTAATATAATACAATAAAATAATATAATAAATATACGGGATGGGGGCTTGACAATCCCACATACATATGATTACGCGCGTGCGCTCGTGCCTTATATATGCGCCCATTGACACATGAACGGTCATGTGTGCATGATGCAGACGCTGGCAGCAACGGAGAACTCCAATGGCATCCTTTAGTGGACTGTGGAACAACGAGTACGGCGAAAACTATGCACCGCTTAGTGAGACTGTGCATATCGGTAATGGACTATCGGGTCTTGCACGTTTGTTTGCAGGACGTGCTTACGGTCGATCTGTTTTGCGTGAACTGATTGATACCCTTGTTGCAGGAAATGTTGGTGATCCTGCGGCAGCGTCGCATAAGCGTGTTCGTGCAGAGCGTGACCTCGAAGCCAACGTGCAGGGTGGTGATCGTGTGATTGAAAACTTTGCGTCGATTGCGCGTAACACTACTGTAGCAGATCAGTCTGCAATCCTTCGTGGACTGAGTCTGTCTCCCGCTCCTACTTATCCGCGTGATCGTTCTGGTAACGGTGGCGGAAGCAAGCTCGGGTGGTAACAGTCAATGGCAAACCTACGCGATATATTTAATGCGTACGGCGCACAGAATGATCCAGCTATGGCACGGCAGTCAAATGCAAACGCCTACGCTGATCTTCCTAATCCGCGTCGTGCACAAGAGATCGTGCAGGTAGCTCGTGAACGCCTTGCTGCTTCTGGTGGCAAGGCGTCACAGCTTCCGGCTATGATTGAACGTGTGACACAGGAGTTTGCATCGCAGGATCAGCCTGATGGTGATTACCAACAGCCAAACAATATAGAAGCATACATTGATCGTGTGCTGCAAATGTCTGGTATGTCTGGTGGAAGTGGTGCACCAACACCAGCAGCTATGCCAGACGACGCACTTAGTGCACCTGTTGGCGAAGTCGAACGCGGTGGTCCCATTCCTGATGTTGATGCTAATCCTGCAAACGGTGAGGCAACTGTTGCAGATGACAACACCATGATGGCAGAGTTTGCAACGCTTGCTGCTGTTGGTGGTGCTGCATACGCTGCATACAAGTTGTATCAGAAGTATGGCAAGACTGTTACGCCTGATGGTCGCCCTCTCACGGACATGCCGAATGCAACGGGAGGTGGAGCAGATGCTAAGACTTCTCGCCTTGATCCTGCACAGATCGAAGCAGAAAACCGTCGCATGATCCCGTACATGCCTGACACCGCACAGCTAGAAGGCGACGACACGCCACGACTTCCTACGCCGACTGCTGTTGATGAAAGCATTGCAACAACACTTGATGACGGTGAGTTTGATCGACGGTTCCAAGCAGACATCGAAGGCCGTAGTGGTGTGAACACACAGGTCGGTTCTAACCGTTTTGCAAACGATCCCGAAGTTGCAGCATTCCAAGAGATTGAACGTCTTGCTGCATCGGGTGATGTACGTGGAGCCGTGGAATATGCAAGACAGAACGGCATCGAACTTGATGACAACATGATGCGTATGCTTGCAGAGGGTAGCAATGTTGTGAAGAGTCTGCGTGATCGAGTTGGTGATGTTGCTGGTCCTGCACTTCGACAGGCGGTCAGATGATGGTTGAAATCAAGAAGGGCGAACCGATCGTCCTACCTGATGGCACGATGATACTCCCGGAGGCAAACGCTTCTGGGAGTAAAGTCGTTACAGCGCAAGAGCGGCAAGAACAGGAAGTGCTTGACGAGATCACACGCGAGATACAAGAAGACCTGACCGACCCGTTCGAGGATACGCATAACATGGTGCGACGAACACTCGGTGATATATCTGTTCCGTTTGCACAGATGAACGTCACCATGTTGTGTGTGTCATATCATGTGTGGGGCTTAGAGGATCATGCCATTGCACGTATCCTTAACACTGATCCCGACAATGTGAATGCAATCGTTAATAGTGATGTTGGTATTAAGCTACGTCAAGAACTTGTTGAGGCCATGCGACATGCAGAGGCTTCCACTGTTCACGGTTATCTTTCACAGAAGGCACAGGATGCTGCACGTGTTGTAGTGGCATCGTTGAAAAGCACGAGCGCAGATATACGTGTGTCTGCCGCGAAAGACATCCTTGATCGTGCAGGCTTCCGTCCCGCAGATCGTGTCGAGCATGTACATAAGTTCGAAGATGAACTACGCATACGGTATGTACAAGATACTGCAAACATACCAACGATTGACCTAGAAGTGGAGAACTGAAATGGCTACCGTTCCTGACAAGAGTGGCAACAGTGCTGTTGGCCTCGTCTCGCATATCATGTCCAAGCTGGAACAGATCATCGAGAACACTAAGCCGGCTGAATAAACATGCCTGATTATCGTCTCATTCCCGGCAGCATACAAGATAAGTTCGGGAAGCTACGCACAAAGGTACAAGTATTCGGTGGTGGCTACGGCAATGGCAAGACTGCTGCTGCCGTAGTTCAAAAAGTGCTGCGTATTGCACGAGACTATCCGGGAGCAAATATTCTTGTTGCACGTAGCACGTACCCGAAGCTGAATGATACGATCCGCAAAGAATTTCTCAAGTGGTGCCCACAGAAATGGATCAAGTCATTCCCGCTGTCGAAGAATGCAGATAACACGTGTACGATGGTAAACGGCACAACAGTGAACTTTCGGTACATCGCACAGCAAGGCAAGAGTGCATCCGAAAGTGATGGCGGACAAACAACATCGAACCTGTTGTCCGCTACGTATGATCTTATAGTTATTGATCAGCTTGAAGACCCGGAGATCACAGAGAAAGACTTCAATGACTTGCTCGGCCGTCTTCGTGGTAATGCACGATACATCGGTGACGATCCAACGATGCCGCTCTCTGGTCCTCGTTGGTTCGTTGCTTGTGTGAACCCTACACGTAATTGGGTGTATCGTCGTCTCATTGCACCGATGCAGAAATACGAACAGTTCGGAATTATTGATGACGATCTGCTGTGTTTGCGTGAACCGGCAGAACTAGAAGGTGGTGTACCGAACCCTGATGCAGACAAGCCGATCCTTGATGAGCAGGGCAAGCCACAGTTGCTTATCTCACTTGTTGAAGGAAGCACGTATACGAACGCGCATAACCTTGGTGCAGACTTCATTGCCACACTTGAAAGTACGTATCGTGGGCAGTCTCGTGAACGCTTCTTGTACGGCAAGTGGGCTGCTTATGAAGGTCTCGTGCACCCAGAGTTTAGCGAAGTCACACATTGCATACCACAACAGGAGATGATGGACTACTACTCAACCATGCTTGGTATGGGTGTGATCCCTCGTTTCGTGGAAGCGTACGACTACGGACTTGTTGAACCGTCATGCTATCTGCTCGGTTTCACTGACCGATACAAGAACGTGTTCATCGTGAATGGTTTCTACAAGCCAACACAGGATATGGACATCGAAGAACAGAAACGGTTCATATGGGAAGCACGTAATGAGATCGGTGCAGAAGACGAAACAATTCTTGCTGATCCTGCTGTGTTTAAGAAGACACAGGTAACACGTAGCACAGGCGTGAAAACGATTGCACAGTTGTTTAGGGAAGGCTCATACGGTGTGCGTATGCGAGCTGCCGACAACGAAATCCTTCGCGGTATCACTAAGGTCAACATGTATCTCACTGTGTCTGATTTTCATAGGCATCCGATACGACAAGACTTAGGTGCACCACATTTGTACATCGCAACAGAACTCGTTGACGTGATTAATGAGTTTACATCGTACTACTGGAAGGTGGACAACAGTGGTAAACGCATTGACCAGCCAGTAGATAAGAACGATCATGCGATGAACACAATCAAGTACATGCTGTCGAAGGAACCAGACCTAGCAGTGCGTATTGCCAAACCCCCATCACAGGCACATTTACATTCGTGGCGTGAACAGCCAGACACAGTAAAGGGACGTCATTATGGTTGACGATGTTGAGAAACAGATTGACGTTGTAGATGGAGCGATCACGCAGGAAGAAGCGGATGCACCAGAGTACGATCCGATCTATCGTATGTATGAGAACACGCGCATTCCCGTATCCAAATCTACAGGTAAGTTGTGGAAGTCACGTTGGAGCGAATGCAAGAAGATATACGAACACAACGGTTACAAGGATCGTTGGGATGAGGCTATCGGATATTACCAGAATGACCAAGGCGGTCGTGAGGGTAAGCGGCATCGTCTCGGCGAACTTGGAACTGGACGCGCACATGAGCCGAAAGTAACGAGCGAGAACCTTGTGTTCGCAAACACGTCTGCACTTGTTCCCGCTACGTATGCGAAGAACCCTGATGTGGAAGTGACTGTCGAAAATGGGCAGGAGAATGAGGAATGTGCAAAACTGTTCGAGCGTTTAGTTGACGTATTGTTCTCACGCAAACAAGCACCGGGCCTGAACATCAAGCGCCCGATGAAGCGGCTTGTTGTTACCACCACACTCACAAACGTTGCGTATCTGGAACTGTCGTATGTCAAAAAAGAAGACAGCAGTGAAGAAGCGATCACCGAGATCGAGAGCCTATCCAAGAAGCTACAGGATGCAAAGTCTACAGAAGAACTGCGTGAGATTGAGGGACAATTGCAAGCACTCGAACACCGTGTTGCATTCCTCTCTTCATCTGGACCTCGTATACGCTTCCGTCTGCCACAGATGGTTTATGTCGATCCTAATCGAGAAGGTGATGACATTTGCTCGGGTGATTATATAATCATCGGTGATTATGTACGCACTGACTTCCTTCGTGCAATGTATGGCAAGAAGGATGAAGAGACTGGTGAGTGGATGAGCGTCTACAAACCTACACACGTGTTGAGTGGCACACCAGACAACCAAGGTCATGACGACGACATCAACAATTTCACACTGCTTGATGAAGGCAAGGAGCACAATGATTACGGCTTCAAGTCGAAGGAAGAATTTGACGAGAACTGCCGTACGCTCGTGTGGTATGTGTGGGATAAGACCACTCGTCGTGTACTCATGTTCAATGACCATGATTGGTGCTGGCCGATTTGGGTATGGGATGATCCCTACAACCTATCACGGTTCTATCCAATCTTCGAGTTGTCATACCTGACCGATCCCGAACAGATGTTCGCCAAGTCGGAAGTTATGTACTATCTTGATCAGCAGGATGAGATCGACCAGATCAACAATGAGCGTGCACGTATGCGTCATTGGATTATGTCGAAGGTATTCGTCAACAGTAACATTGTGAAGGATGCAACGCAGATTGAGAGGTTCCTGCGTCCTGACAGTGACAAGCTCGTGCATCCGCTGGATATACCAGAAGACAAGCGACTGTCTGACATGATCGGTACGTTCCCTGCACCGTCTACACAGTTCGAGCAATTGTTCGATACACGTCCCCTTGTCGAGAGTATCAATCGTCTGTCGTCTGTTACTCCTACGCTGCAAAATGCACAGTTCAAGACGAATACTACGAACCGTGCAATTGAGAGCTATGAGAGCAGCACACAGATGCGTCTTGACGAGAAGATTGACGCAATCGAGGAACTGCTTGCCGACATCGGTCACGCACTGCTAGAAATGTGTGTGCAGTTTATGTCACGTGACGAAGTTACAATGCTGCTTGGTGAAACATATGTACAGCAGCATGGTGACTGGATCGAGGGCATGTCTGTACAAGATTTCAACACACAGTATGCACTCCGCATCGTAGGTGGTTCTACGCTTAAACCAACTGCAAAGGTGAAGAAGGAACAGGCGATGCATATGGGCCAAGTACTTGGTCAGTTTGCAAACGCCTCTCCCGGTATCATCGTTGTACTGCTCAAGATGCTTGAACGTGCATTCGGTGATGACGTTGTAATCACGCCAGAAGAATGGCAGATGATTGTGCAATCCACCATGCAGCAACTACAACGTGGTAGTGCACAGCAGGGCGCACAAGGTCAAGGACAGCCACAAGAACAAGGACAGGAACAGGGACAGGAACAGCAGCCACAAGGCGGTGACGTAAATGCCATCATGGAACAAGTTTCGCAAGTGATCGACAGTCTACCGCCACAAGCGAAACAATTCCTTGCACGCGGTATTGCACAAGGCGTACCGTTGAAGCAGGTTGTGCAGCAGTTGACGCAAGCAGCACAACAGCAACAGCAGCCACAGCGTCCACAATAACCCACATAGGAGACGAACATGGGACCGGAAAACGACGATCTAGACAAGTACATAGACGATCTGTCCGACATCAAAGACGATGTGTCTGATACTACTGGTGCAGATAACGTCGAGGATACGAATGATGACGGCACAGGAGACACAGGACGACAGCCTGATACTACTGTTGACGAGCAGAATGTTGATGCGTCTGCACAGTCTGAAAACGTCGATCCCAACAATCAACAGCAGAAGCAAACGGATAAGGTTGCAAAAGGTCAACAGCCTGACAAAAGCGCAAAGGCTCCAACGAAGGACCAGTTGCGTCCTCTCGGTGATGGAGTGTTCGCCGATACACAGGGAAACATCGTTGATGGACAGGGGAAGCTGATTGCGAAGGGTGGTTTTGCTGCTCGCATGTATCAGTCCAATCGTCGTCTGAAATCAATACTTGATGAACGTACTACACAGTTAAATGAGGTTGCACGTGCTGTTGGTGAAGTGAAAGCACTTGCTACTTCGATCCAGACTGCCGGTCTCGACAATAATGATATGGCGCAAGCTATCGACATTGCCTCGCGTATTAAACGTGGTGATGCCGTAGGTGCTGCCAAGGAAGTCCTTGCAATCATCGCAGCGCAAGGTTATAATGTCACTGATCTGCTTGGTGCGGAAGTTGGTGACAGCATCGAACTACGCGCCATCAAGCAGATGATGGACGAACGGCTTGCCCCTGTGACGCGGCAGGAACAAGCTAGACAGATGCAGACCGAAGCTGAACAGCGTGGTCGTGCGCAGTATGAACGATTTGTTGCAGATAACGAATACGCCGATGTACATGCAAATGAGATCGTGCGTGTAATGCAGCAAGAAGGTGTGAACCCACAGACTGCGTACAATCGTGTCATTCAGTTCGCGTTGCAGAATGGCCTCAATCCATCGCAGCCACTGAAACCACAGTTGGTTGCAAAGATGCAGCGGGCAAATCCGCGTCAGGCGCAGCAGCGTCAGCAGCAGAAACCCATGCCTAATGGTGCAGCTACAACCCGCTCTGGCGGAGCAGTTCCCTCGGTTCCTCTTGCGAATGCAGAAGACGATTGGGGATCAATCATCCGTGGTGTTCAATCAACAATGGGCAACGCATAATGTGTTGTCTCTAGGAGCAGAAGACAATGGCACTCGATACTGTGCTCAACTCTGTTCTCGAACGCTCGCGCAAAAAGCTCATCATGGCTTCGCTCAAGTCGAACGCCTTTATGGCATGGGCCTTTGCTACGAAGCGTGTCGAGGTTGAGGATGGTGGTTACAACATCACCAATCCTCTGACGGTCGGCCGCAACCCGAACGTTACTTCGTACTCGTACTACGATCAACTTCCCGTCGCTCAGACTGACGAGTTCACGACTGTCGAATATCGGTGGTCGCGTGTCGGCGGTACTGTCATCATTTCCGATCAGGAACAGGATGAAAACAAAGGCGATGCAATGATCTTCAAGCTGCTCAAGGCCAAGATGGAAGTCTTGGAAGAGAGCATCAAGGAGAAATTCTCGTCGTACTTGTACGGTGCTGGTGCTGGCAAAGACCCGTACGGTCTCGAAGCACTCATTCCTGACGATCCGACTATCGGTTCGCTCGGTGGTATTAATCGTGCTACCGAAGTCCAATGGCGCACGTCTTCGTATGACTTCGGTTCGGGCGGCATCACGTCTGCGAACATTGAAGAAGCGTTCGATGATATTCTGATGGACCTTACGCTCAAAGGGGATAAGCCTGATCTGATCCTCGCTGGCCGTGACATTTATCGAACGTACCGTGCGGCGGTGCGTGACAAGCTCGTCATCAATCTTGGTGAGCTTAAAGGCGGCAAAGGCATGGTCGATCTCGGCTTCGGCGGTATCGCTCATGACAGAATACCGATCGTGTATGATGAAGACTGCGCTGTTAATAAGGCATACTTCATCAACAGCAAGTATCTGCGTCTCCACATGCTCAAAGGCGTGAACATGAAGACGAAGAGCTTGTCTGCGCCGTGGGATACGGATGCCGTTGGTCGCCGTGTTGTGTGGCAGGGTCAGTTCTGTCTTTGGAAGGCGTATCGTACCCACGCCGTCCTGATTTCGTAAGGAGGCGCATATGTCTACCCGTATTGCGGCTCCAAACACACCACGTATCGTTCCGGCGTTCGTGGTGAAGGAACTGGAAGGCGAAGTCGAACGGGAGATAATCCTGTTCGATGCGAAAGGAAAGAAGTACACGAAGAAGACCAAGCAGCCTGCTGGTTACATCGTGTCATTCCCTACGAAGGGCCACAGCATTCGTGTGCGCAACATGGATGAACTGAAACGACTGAACTTCGACAAGACTATTCCACTTGTCGATGCGCAGTCCGAAGATGATGACGTGCTCGGTGAAATTCCGAACCACGTCGCGGCGTAAGGAGAAGTGAAATGACGGCGAAGGGTGATTTCTTCCCGCGTCGTATCAACGATCACGTACCGAATATGCAGTACGCTGCTGATGTTCGGTACGGTGGTTTTGGTACGATCACCATCCCTGCTCCTGTTGCGGCAAATGCTACCGCTGGACAGGTGACTGGTGGTGAAGGTGTCGAGGAAGTTTCTATCGACACTGGTGCCAAGTTCGGTCGCAATGTTGTGCTCACTCCGACGGAGGCTGTTGGTGCTGCACTTCCTGTTACCGTTCGTGGGCAGGACTATCTTGGACAGCCTGTGTCCGAGACGTTCACTACAGCGTCTGCTGGTACAACTGCGCTTACTGGCAAGAAGGCATTCCGATACGTCACGAGTGTCGAAGTTGGCACTGGTGATGCTGCTGGTGCAATCAACATCGGTTTCGGTAACGTCCTTGGTCTTCCATATCGGTCAATCAAGATCATGTCGGAGGAAGTCGATGGTGTGATGCCGACTGCCGGTACGTTCGTTGCTGGTGCAAACATTACACAGACTGGCACGTCTGATGATCCTCGTGGCACGTATACACCGCATAATACGGTTCTGCCGAATGGTGAGCGTACGTACGTCCTTGGCTTCATGCACGACAGCGACAACCTGCACGGCAATTCTCACTTCTTCGCATAGTTTTATCAAGACTTGCGTAGAATGTTGGTGCAGGGGTCACACGATCCCTGCACCTTTTCGTAGGTGAGACACATGGCGACGATTAAGTCACTCATTGAACGGATCGAGAAGCGGCTGTTTCTTGTCGCTGGTCTTGATGTGCAAATACACGCAGAAGAACCACTCTTGGAAATGCTGCGTGGTGCATACAATTCTCTGTTCGATGATTTCTGGTACCCAGAATACACGCTCTACATGACATCCAATCTCAATGGTACGACTGGTGAGATTGTTACAGATGTCGAGAGCATGATTTTACGATATGCGGACATCAATGCCGTATATTGGGATGAGGATGAAAGACCACTACCGCGTGTAGCTCCGGGTGCTGCTATCGGGCGCATTCGTACACGTAGTATGATGCCGTCTGGTGATCCCAAATCTGTTTTCAAAGTAATCCCGACAGACACAGAAGGACCACTGCATATCTGGTATCGTACTCGCATGTCTGATGCTATGTGGGAAGACATGAAGTACGAAACACAACAGATAAACATGGACGACGATGTACTTCTGTACGCCGTTGTATATGAGTTTCTTGTGAATGATGGCAGCAATCCAGAAGCCACACATGAATACAAGCAGAAGTTCGCGAATAGACAGGCACAGCTACGTAAACAGCAGTGGCAGATACCGCTATCCAAGAGGCCACTTGAGCGTGATGGTCCTGCGACAAGGTGGGAATAATGGCACGTTTGCGTGATACGACAATCCGAGACTTTGGTGGCGGTTGGAACGTATCCGACAGCGATCTGAATTTGAGTTCTCGGTATCAGCCTGTGAGTACAAATGTTGTGCGTGGTGTAGACGGTTCGTTCTCGCCGCGCATGGGCACGATGTTGTACACTGATTTTCGTGATGGACAGGAACATGAGTACATCGAGCAAGAGATTGACGTAGAAGTATACGAGTTCAGTCCAAAGATTGTAGTCACATGGCCTGCGCATGGTTTCTCGTCAGGACATCATGTGCGTATAGATGGTATTGGTTCTATTGGTGGGCTTGAGCCAGAAGACTTCGAAGGAACGTTCGGCATCATTGTTGTAGATGTTGATACGTTCTTCTTCTACATCAGCAAAGCAGCGGCGTCTAACGCAACAGATACGTTTACTGTTACGGCTCTGCATGACGATCACACACTTGCGGGGAATATCATACACAACAGATACTTCAACAGGCGTCTGATTGTTTTTACAGATGCTGGTGAAGTTGGAACCGTAGATGATAACGGTGCACGTGCGCGCATATGGAGCATCGAACAGGCAGAACAGCTTGCTCCGAACCTTGTTCCCACACGTCAATGCAACCATTGGTCGGCTGATGCGTTTAAGTCTACTGTCATCGCATGTAATGGATATGACAAGGACAAGCCGATCCAGATCAAGAACGACTTTACCGTCGAGTTTCTTGTGGACAAGGCTACCAGTTCAAATGCTTCTGTACCTCGTGCAGATTACGTTGTTTGTTTGCAGGGGTACGTAACTTTCATCCGCACAGAATACGGCAATCCATTCATCGAGTTTAGTGCTCGTGGCACTGATGGCACATTCACACGTGAAACAAATCCTGCTGATGCTGCGGAAGTTGATCTGTCCATGATTACGTCCACAGTTGAGAGTACATTGCTTGGTGCAGCGCCTATTCGTGATAAGTTGTACGCTGCGTTTTACGATAAGGGGCTGATTGGAACACTTGGCGTGTACGATGATAATCAATTACACACGCCTGATTTCACAGACACGGTTGCAGAGAATGGCACGGTATCACATCGTACAATGGTTTCTCTAGGTAATGACGTATTCATGTGTGATTATGCTGGTGTGCCGTCCCTCTCTATCTCGCAGCAATCTGGTATCTTTGTACCTGTACGTGTATCGGAACTGATTGCACCCGCCATCCAACGTCATCTTGGTAACTTGTCCGAGGATACACTGCGGTCAAAGTCATTTGCTGTATTCAACACAAATGATCGTACATACATGCTATTCCTACCTGTGTATGATGAGGTCACTGTTACTACTGACAGTGATCCGTTTATATTTAATGATGAGACACGTGCCAGAGGCTGGGCACTGATGCGCATCCGTAGCCACAAGCTGTACGAACAAACCCATGTGACTATCGCTGGTGCAGTAGACATCGGAAACTTGCTCGCTTCGCAGATCAATGGACGTAAACGTATTGTGTCAATTGTAGACAGCGACAACGTGATAGTTGATCTTGGTGCAGCGCCCGGTAGTGCAAACGACACGAATGGTGGTGGTCAAAACGTCACGGTTACTCCGATTAATGATGAGACGTTCGTATACGTGTTCGAATACAACAAAGAATTTCGTACACGTAGATGGACACTGTATCGTGGCTGGAACTTCGACTGCGCATGTGTATCACAGCGTGGTAAGGTGTTTATGGCGAAAGGTCTCAAGGTTTACCGTATGGGCGACAACGAGGGGCCGCTGTATTCCGATTTCGTCAATGACTATGATTGGCCTGTATGGTTCAACAGTTGGGAATACGTGTCTGGCTCTCGCGTGAAGGATGGTAATACAGTGTACATATGTACACAGGATCATACTTCCGCAGCGACAGGAACATTCGAAGACGAGCGTGATGCTATTGAAGGCTTGTGGATCAAATACGAGGGCACACCAATCAAGTGGGAACTGGAAACTCCATGGTCTGATATGCAGGATCGTGGGAAGTTCAAGATTAATAGATACATCAGCCTTGATAGTGAAGGATACGATCACTTCACTGTTTCTGCATTCGTGAATAAGATACGACGAGACCCGGAGACGAATGAACTTCGACCGTATCGTTCATTGGACATGCAAGCTGGTGATAGTGGCGGCTTCGGCATACAGCACCCAGGTGGTTGGGGTGGCGGTAGACGTACACGTGAGCAAAAATTGTGGCCTATGTCTATCCGAGCCAAACTCATTCGTTGGAGGTATGAGGGTGTCACGTCCAAACGTGTTCGTATCATATCTCATACGATGTACTATATGACGGGGAATATCCGATGAGCAATGGTATTATCAAGCGTGTAACGCCGAAATACAACCTACGCATTCCTATCTTTGATGGACCCGGTTGGGGACGTGAAGTAGAGCGTAACTTTGATGTTATCGACGCTGTAATGTTCTCGTTCTCTGGATTTGGTGTCGGAGGCGCGTGGACGAACAGCACACCATATGAACCAAACGACCGTGTGATTGATGGCACTGACGGGTCGATCTGGTTGTGTCTCGTGTCACACGTGTCTGCATCTTCTGGCACGTTTGCTGATGATCGTGTTGCCAATCCTACGTATTGGAAAGTCGTCAGCAACTTTGTCCAGTCAACGGGTCCGTGGCAGGCATCGTTCAGTTATCGTACGAATGACTACATGTACGACAATCATCGGTACGGTATCGCACTGCGGGATTTTACAAGCACGACATCATATGACGATGACGTTTTTGATGGAAACATCTTAACGCTCATTGATCTACAATCTGATCTACAGTCTGCACAGGCTAACGCTAATACAGCTTCTGGCGCTGCTTCACAAGCTCTTGGTGCACAGTTTGCTGCTGAAATTGCACAGTCTGATGCCGAAGACGCGCGTGACATAGCAGTACAAGCTGCCAATAATCTGACTTTTATGTACTCCAATTTTGCCGGTGGCACGACTGGACAGGTATTGGCGAAGGCTTCCGGCACAGATTACGACTATCATTGGATCGCCATCCCCGGTGGTGGTGACATGTTGCAAGCCGTTTATGATACTAATGGGCTTGGTCTGGACGTGTATGCTAGAGCAAACCATACTGGCGCACAGCCCATGTCAACAATCACTGGCCTTGAGCAAGAGATTATTGATCTGTGGACAGGTATTGGTACACGTGTACCGAACACACGCACAGTAACTGCTGGATCAGGTCTGTCTGGCGGCGGTAATCTATCTGGAAATATCTCACTTGCTGCGGACTTCGGCACCACTGCGGGAACGGTTGCGGCAGGCAATGACTCTCGAATTGTCAATGCACTTTCGCCAACAGTAATTCATGCTCTGACAGCAAAAGCACCACCAGCAGATGCAGATGAGTTTGTCATTGTTGATAGTGCAGCAAGTTGGGTAGGCAAGAAACTTTCATGGTCTGCTGTTAAAGCTGCGTTATCAAATGTGTTTCTGCCGAAGGCCGGCGGCACGATGACCGGCGACATCGACATGGGCGGCAAGAAGGTCAAAAATGCGGACTGGTCTGACACGCCGATCCCCGGAAAAGTCACCAAAGTCAACGACACTGGCTTGGGCGGCTTCACCGCAACGTCGAAGGCTCTCGCGACCAGCGGCACAATCAATATTGCACCCACCGATGGGAATATTCAGCACTGTGCAAAAACCGCAGCAGTGACGTTTAATGCCCCTACCGCAGCAGGTGTTTATACGATCATCGTTGAGGTTCATAACACCAATGCGACTGGCGCTGTGACGTTATCTGGTTTTACCAAAGTGGATGGCGATACATTCACCACGACAAGCGGTCATAAATTTCAGGTGTTCATTACCAAAACGGACAGTGCTGTGACCGCATCAGTAAAGGCGCTACAATGACGTTCCCATTTCCATTCATCAGCATCGGAGCCGATGCGTTCGATCCACCCGGCTCAATTACTTATAACACTACAGGATCACGTAGCTTCATTGTTCCAAACTATGAGACCCAACTTGTTATTGAATTATGGGGTGGAGGAGGTGGAGGCGCTGGAAACCGTGCCGCAGGAAATCCCGGAGGAGCTTCAACGTTTCCGGGTTTGTCAGCCGGGGCTGGGGCTGGTGGTTCTATGAATATTTCCGGGGCTGGTGGTGCTGGTGGGACAGCTTCCGGTGGGGACATAAATACTAATGGTGGAAATGGATCGTCATCTAATTCCGGCGGTCCCGGTGGGGATTCGCCCAACGGCGGTTCTGGCGGGTCAAGGGGCGGAGGTAACGGAGGCATTCCGGGCGGTGGAGGTGGCGGGGCACTTATATACGTAACTACCTATGTACGATCTGGAGGTGGCGGGGCATATGTAAAGAAAACATATTCTCGCGGCGACTTGACGCCCGGCGCGCCTCTGACGGCGGTAGTTGGTGCAGGGGGAAGTGGCGGTGCGGGAGGTGGCGGCTCTGGCGCTAGGGGAGAAATAAGGATTAGTTGGTCATGAATACGCTCGCACTCATTCACGATGACGCAATCGTCTCCATGCATCGGTCTGGTGGCTGGTTTGATCTACCAGACGGCTCCCGCGTCTCGCCTGCATATGCAGACTGGACCGATGGTGAATATCTCCTAGCTGCAATCCTACCGGCTGACTCTGTTCCGGAAGGCAAGCGCGTGGTTTCAACGGATGTGCAAATGGTCGAGGGCCAGCCGCGCTATGTGCATGTTCTGGAAGATGCGCAGCCTGAGCCGCTCTCACCACTCACTGCCCGTCAGCTTCGCCTTGGCCTTGTTGGTGGTGGTATCCTGCCATCACAGGTCGATACTGCCATTGCTGCAATCGAGGACGAGACAGCCCGCGCCATTGCTGAAATCGATTGGGAATACGCCTCGCAGTTCGTTCGCGACCATCCGCTGATTGAGCAGGTCGGCACAGCGCTCGGCTTAACACCTGAGCAGATCGACGCCATGTGGCAGGCGGCGCTGGCGCTGTAAGCCGAGGTAAGCGATTTCTGGCGGATGTATGCATCACTATAGGAGACAAACATGACTGATAAGTATTACGTGTATCGTCCTATGCTTGACCTCATTGGAAATAGTGAAGGAACAGACAAGGGACGAGGATACAATGAGACACTAGCATATGGCGCATATACAGGTGGTGATGTCGATCTGGTGTCGATGACGCTTGCACAGATTGACACCCTACAAACGAAGATGCTCCGTCATCCGAAGAACAAGTTTAAGTCTTCGGCGCTCGGCAGGTATCAGATCGTTCGTACTACGCGCAGAGAAATCGAAGAAACGCTTCGTATTCCTCGTGATGTATTATTCAGTAAAGATATGCAGGATCGTATGGCATGTTTCCTGCTCGGCAAACGTGGCATCGACAAGTGGCTCGCTGGACGCCTCAAGAACGACACGATGCTGATGAACCTTGCACAAGAATGGGCATCGCTTCCTAAGCCAGACGGTAAAGGATACTACGGAGGACAAAGAGCATCTGTCACTGTACAGCAGGTCATGTCTGCACTCAATGAAGTCAGGCACAGACATAACGATGGTCAGCCTAAACCTGATCCTGTCATCGTACCTGTACCCATCGAACAGCCGTCAAACCTGAATTGGATTGCACGTTTGTTCATTGCAATCGCACGTATGTTTGGAGCTAAGTAATGCTTAGACTACTCACAATGTTTGGGCCATTTCGTGCTGCCAAGTTTTGGATAGCGGCTGTTATGGCTATCGTGCAGTTCATTCAACTGTACTTCGACATCGACATAGGACTTAATCAGGAGATTGTGTCCGGTCTTATTGCTGGTGTCACTGCGTTATTCGTGTGGCTCGTACCGAACAAGAAGAAAGAGCCTACAGATTACTTCCCACCAAAACCGGGGTTGTACTGATGCTTGCACGTGTTGAGACAAAATCCCGCTTCCGTGTGGACGAATTGATGCGTCGTGAACAGGACTACGAAATCCTACAGATGGCTCATGGTTTCGCAGATGAAGTTACACTTGATGAATGGATTGATCCTGAAACACTACTCATGTCGTGTGTAGCTGTTAGAAATGATCCAGAGCGCAAGCACGTGAATGCCTTCATCTGTTATATGGATGATGAGCCTGTAGGATTTCTCGTAGGTGTCACCGCGCCATGCTTCCATAGGCCAGCTATTGTGGCCGAGCAGAAACTGTGGTATGTTGTGCCTAATAAGCGTGCGAGTTTCGCCGCAATACATCTCGTACGAGCTTACGAGAAATGGGCACGTCTCAACGGTGCCACACAGATTTACACCGGATCGGCAAACACGCCGTTCACCGAGCGAACCTCAAAACTTCTTGAACATCTTGGATATGCACGTACTGGTACGTTGCATGTGAAGGAGATATGAACATGATCCCCGCATTTCTAGCGGATATTCAGAACCGCAAGCGCCGGCTCGATGAGGATGACGAAAAGCGTATCGGCGCACATATGTACGATGGTGGACAGCGTGATCTGTTCGATGATGATGATGAGGATGATGACGAAGAAGAAATCGTTTATCAGTCGAAAGGTTCTAGCCCTCCGCCTGCCCCATCTCCTATGGCGGAAGCTCGTGCGCAGATGGAACTTGAGCGTGTTCGTGCTGAACTGGCTGCACAGGAACAGGCACGAAAAGATGCGATTGCTGCACAAGAACGTGCACAGAGGATCGACAAAGCGCGGGGCATTCAGGGACAGGCGTATAATCAGGCGTCTGGTTATGCTGATCTACAGAACCGTGCTCGTGGTTTCGATCAGGGTCTCGTAGATCAGTACGGTCTGATTGATCTGTTCATGAACGAACTTGACGGTGCTCGTCTCGGCATTGCGGAAGATGACCTCAATCCGATGGCATCGTACAACACTCGTTCGTGGTACAACGATGCACTGAACACTGCACAGGGGACGTACCGTGGTGATCTTCGTCGTCAGTTGAACCAGATTGCTGGTGATGACTTCGCGTACAATGTATTCGCAGATGATGCTGACGACACGATCCTGCAAGCTATCCTTGGTTCGCAGAAGGGCGATGCTATGGCACAGCTTGAAGCGTCTCGTGCTCGTGGTCAGTTGAATGATGTCGGATATAACCGTGCATTGTCGCAGCTTGGTCAGCAAGAGAAGTCTGCTTGGTCCGATCTGCAAGATTTAGGTCTTGGTGTCCTGTCTGGTTATCGTGATGATCTGTTTGGTCTTCGTGATGACATGGCTAGCCGCATCGACACTGCTGGCTTTGACAATCCGTTGTCGTTCGACACGTTCCAGAACAGGCTTGGGCAACGCCAGAGTGATCTGTTCGGAAGGCTCGAAGGTGATCTGTATCGTGCAGCGCATGGGCAGAGCTTCTTCGATCCGTCAAGCATCATCAGTACTAGCGGTTCCGTGCAGGGTTACTACAATCCGACTACGCAGAGTGGTGGCGGTGCGGGACAGGTTGGCGCATCAGGTAATCCGTTGCTCAATGCGTTCACTGCGGATGAAAAGAATAAGTCGAGCGTCACTGGCAATAGGGTGTTCTAATGGTCCTTAGTATCCTCGGCGCACTTGCTGGTGCCGGTGGAGGTATTGCAAGTGCCATTCTTGGTGCCGAAGCAAGCGACAACGCGGCTGCGTGGAACAACTATATCAATGAACGCAATCTACGTGCTCAACAGAAGCAACAGCAGAAAGCGTACGACTACGCAGATCAAATACGCGGTGAGCAGAAATTAGGCGGCAGGGACGCACTTGGTAATCGGACTTACTTCGATGACGAAGAAGGTTGGATCACCGAGCTATCTCCACAACAGCAAGCGTTGTACGATTACTTCTTTAGTCAGGAGCTTCCTGAACTAAGAAGTCAGTTCGGTCGTGCAGCAGAACATAGTAGAGCCAATTCCGATCAAGCGAATGCATTGCTGAACGAGTTTCAGCGTGTTCGCAGGAAGTCGCCACTCGAAGCTGAAAGCCAACTGTACCTTGCTGCAACGCGGGGGGCTGGTGATGCCGCGCGTGACGTGTCCGAAGCTGCTATGCGACAGGCGACACGTACAGGAAACAGCAACATTGCACAGATCATTGGACAGCTTGGCAAGGCTTCCATGGATCAACGTGCAAATGCTCGTCTCAATGCACAGATGCAGGCCGAAGACTACGCGAACGATCAGTATGCATCACAGCGTGGCGGACTTGCACAGTTGTACCAGATGTTCCTTGGTGCAGCTAACGCAGGTCTCACACCTAGCTATGATCCAACTGGTATTGCTGGTGAGGCTGGCAAGAATATGGGCTTGTTTGCACAACTTGGATCACAAGGTAACTCCATGGGCTTCAATGCAGTGTCACAACCTGCGCCGCTCATGAAGAATATCGAACCAAACATGGGTTGGGCAAATGCTGCTGGTGCAATTGGTTCATCGCTTAGCGGTCTCGGAACACGTCTAGGCGGTATGCAGCAGCAGAACCAGATGAACGATTTGATGAAAATGTATATCACATCTGGTGGTCAGCTTGATCTTGGCGGTGGTGGTATCTTTGGAACGACTGCTGACAGATTGCGACAAGGTGGAGGGTTGTTCTAATGGCAGGACAACGTGACCCGTTCTCGTGGGCAGATGATTATAACCGGCAGATGACTGCTGCTGGTGTCGCTGCCGAACAGAATGCACAGAACATGCTCATGCAGGTATTTCAAACCGAGGCTGCACGTCAACGGCCTTGGACCGATCTGCCTATTGATCTTGCGAAACAATCGCATCAGGTTGGTCAGTCGCTCCAACGTTCGAAGGATTTGTACGATTACAAACAGTCGAACCTGCCGCCCCCGAAGATGAACGAAGTCACGAACATGATCTACCAGACGGCGAAGGGTATGGGTGTTGATCCCATTCTTGCACTTGCTATCGCTGACATCGAAACTGGTGGACGGTTCGACCCGAATGCGAAGAACCCAAACAGTAGTGCGTTTGGTCTGTTCCAGCAGATTGACGCCAATTGGGCACAGTACGGGCGTGGTTTTGATCGACGCAATCCACAACATCAGACACAAGCTGGTCTGTTGTACATGCGTGACGTGATTAATACTATTGAACGTAACAATCAACAGGTGTCTCCGGGACTTGTGTATTTTGGTTATCAGCAGGGGCCGGGTGCTCTTGCAAAGGCTTTGCGTAATCCGAATGCTCCGGTTGAGCAAGTACTTGGTGCGAAGGCTGCTCGTCTGAATGGAGCACGTCCCGGTCAGACTGTCTCTAGTTTCATGCAGAAGTGGATCAACGAAGGCAATAGAAGGTACGAGCGGCACAAGGCTGTACGTTCTCGTGCACAGGAAGACACGACACAGGACAAGCTCGCTGCTTTGAGCACACAGTTCACTGCACCAGATGGCGAAGAAGTTGAGATTGTAGATTAATGGCACGCAAACTCACACGCGCAGAGTTCGAGAAGTTGTTTGGTGTGTCCGTGGATGATTATCTGCGGACACAGAATACTTCTGCACAACCAGAACAGACGAGTTCGTTCTATGATGCAATGCAGAACGATCCGAACCTGTCTGCGGGTGTGAAAAGTGCTGTCATCGCATCACAGGACACATCTGATGAGTGGAAATCACCAACGGAAGGTAGTGGGCTTGTCTCGCTCATGCCAGAAGCGGCAGAAAGGTTTCAACAAAACATCGGGGCTGGTATTATGGCCATTCCTGCTGCCGTGCCTGCTTTGTCTGGTCTTGCTAGGACTGGTATACCTGCTGCAACAGAGTACTTGATGAGTGATGATCCAGATGCGTCATTCACAAACATGATGGCGCAGCGGATTTTCACACCAGAAGCTATGGCCGAACTTGACGAGGATGTGAAGCGAGCAGTTCGTACGTTCATTGAAGAAAATCCGAACGCTGATGAAGCTGCTGCTGATGCCTTTGGTAAACAATACATAAACAGTGACGAGTTCTACAACAAAGTTACATCGCTTATGCCTGCTGACTTCAAAGCTGCACGTGTGATGCAGGACTTTGCGAATGATGCGTCAGGATTGAATCTTCGCAGCGATCAGATGTCTGCGGGGGATGAAGTCTCGCAAGCTGTTGGTGGTGCGCTTGTGGGGCTTCCTTCGTCGGCAGTGAAAGCACTCGGCAAGCGTATGTCGCAAGTAGTCGGCACACGTATCATGAATAACCTTGGTACTCGTGTAGCATTGCGCGGACTTGAAGCACTCACCCCAATGACGCTTCCTCTCACTCCGGGCAACATCGCGCTTAATGCTGGTGTCGGTGCTGCACTAACAGAGGGTGTTCGTTATCTTCAAGGTGAGGAAACACTGTTTGACTACGATGCGATGTTCGACAAGTTCGAGCGTGATCCTGCGCTCCCTGCTGCTGCAATCCTTGGTCTTGGTGCGCTCAATCCACGTGCATTGTCTCGTGGTATAGCTCGTCAGGTAGAGCAGCAAACAGATACTGCACTTCGTAAGCTGACAGAAACAGAAGCACTCGGTCGGCCTCTTGGACAGCAGGACCCGAATGCTATGCAGCCTACACAGGGCGCATCAGTTGGTCTCGGCGACGACATTTCACAAGTACAACATGCCGCACAACAGTTTGGTGCGAGTGTAGATCAGCTTGATGAAGTCGAAATGGCTGCGGTTAGTGGCTCGTACAATTCTCGTAAGGAGATTGAGAACCGTGTGTATAATTACGGTGAACTTGATCCTGGTTATACGACTGTACCGCTTGCAGAGATCGACAGAGACATTGCATCGCTAGGTGATCCTGCCATCATCGAGGATTTTAATACAGGTCTGCACGCTATCTCGCGTAGACAAGATGAGCAGTTACAACTTCGGTCGTATCAACAAAACATTGAAAAGGAGCTTGGACGCCTATCAAGTTCGAAGTTGAGCGGGAATACGGCAGAGTATAATGCTGCACGTACACGACTGGCAGAGTTGCAGGGAGAATATCAGCAGATACTTGCGGACACTCCTGCATCACGATCGTCCATGTCGCAGTGGTCTCGGCCAGATGTTGCACGTGCTGCTGATGAGTTCCTAGCAAACCCACAGTATAGACAGATTTATGACAAGGTTGTTCGGTACTCGAATGATCTTCTGAACTACGCACATAGGAACGGTTATATCTCCAAGCAAGAACTGACGGAGATGCGTTCTAACAGACCGCTGTACTATGTACTGCACGAAAGAAGTGCACCGAGTGTGCAGGGATTGCGTCGTCGTGCTACGTTGTTCGGTCAGCGCATTAAAGACAGCATCAAGGGTAGTTATCCTGACGATACTGCTCCTGATGTTCTGTCACGCACTGGACGTGATTTGTCTGTGCGTGATGCAGGTAAGGTGGAACTGCCTGCTGACGTAGTGTCCTCACTGCGGCGTATGACTTCTGATGTGGTTCAGCAAGTACAGGTAAACGAGGCACGTAAAGGTATCATCGACGTGCTACGTAATCTGCCTGATGCAGAAGGAAAATTGCTTCGTCCACATGTGTTCAGAAGCGGCAATAGTCAGACAACTGCTATCTCTCGTGAGCAGTACAACAAGATGGTGTCTGACCGCATCATTGATCCATCCAAGTACGTGATGGTAAATGATGGTGGCAAGATACAATTGTGGGAATTTGCAGATCAGGGTATCGCAAACCTGATGAAGTTCCAGCCGAACGTCACTGTGCCTGTGATGAATGCAATGCGTCGTGTATATCAGTCTGGCCTGACTGGTCTGAACCCTGCGTTTGCTGCTGTACAGATGTTCCGTGAACCTTCCATTGCTGCGCTTACGAAGCCAACAGACAGAACACTTGGTTGGCTGAATACATTCACGCATAGATTATTGCAAGGTACATCACTTGAAGGTGGTGTGCTTGAAAAGGCTGTAGATGCGTTTGACTACACGCGGTATCCTGCTGCAATGGCACAAGTACCTGTCCAGTTGTGGCAGCGTAGTGCTCGTGAGATTGCTCGTCGTGTCGCTGAAGACTTGGCGAATGATCGAGGCGTGTTCGGTATGATCGCTCGTATGTCTGGTGGCAAAGATGTCATCCAGAACATCGCAAATCAAATCACCACGACGATGGAGAAGACTTCGTATGGCCTGATGACGGGACGTATGAGTACATCGTTTGGTCACATGAATGCACTCGACACTGTGTATGATGACTTCGCTAAGGTGTCCTCAAACTCTCGTGGCATTCTCCGTACGTCGATAGATGCATACAAAGCAGTTCTTGAGAGTATGCAGATGTCTACACGTGTAGCGTTTTGGTCCGAGAACCTTGGTAACTTGTCACGCAAGTATGGTGGTGTGGACAAGATACCTGAACGTGAGATGGATAGGCTTGTTCTAGACACACGCAATCTTGGTGGTGACATGAGCAGGCGCTCCAAGAGCAGGTTTGTGCAAGGCGCTGCGTCGATTACCCCATATGGAAACACGATTATACAGGGTACTCGACACTTCCTTGCGGCTGCTATCCCGAATACCGCTCGACGTGCATCGAATGACATACTTGGTACGAACTTCCTGACTGGTAGAGGCAATAACTTCTGGCCCGTAGCTGTCGGTGGTGTGTTCGTGCCTGTCCTCGTTCGCATGTCCGTCATGTCGGAATGGCCGGAAGCTGAAAAGTGGTGGTATCAGGACACGCCATCATGGCAGAGATACACAGTGATGCCTATTCCTACGCCGGAAGCCATCCGTACACGTGTAACAACAGGTAAGTGGCCTGCTGGTGATCCTTCTAAGCACTGGTACAAGGTTCCGATGCCTCCTGAAATTGTCATGCTTGCTGCCCCATTCGAAGCTGGTATGCGAGCAACGCCTATGTTCTCCAAAACGAACGTACCGCTTCCCGGTTTCGCTGAAAGTATGAAGCAAGCAGTGTCGGACTTTGCTTCGGTTCCTACACCACCAGTTATGGGAGTGGCCAGCGCGTACATGGGGCAGCGTGGGGACATTATGGACATGATACAGGGACAAGGACCGTCTGATTTACGGGGCACACCGCTTGGTGGTGCACAGTCGGATCATGTTTCGCCTGATAACACCATGACGAAGGCTGCATATGAGATGATCGGAGCAGTCGGGGGCACTGTTGCGAAGAACCTTGCTGATGCTTTGAACGTTGGTGAGCTTGCCGCTAAGGACGGAGACACGATCTCGGAAGTTCTTGGCAAGTCCTTGCGTACATTCGTTGATAGTTCACGTCGAGGACTGCCAGAAGTAGGCGTACCGTTCTTGTACAAGGCAAATGAGCGCAAATATGCGTATACTGCTGATGCCGAGTACGTGAATAAGACACAGCAGGGTCTCAAGCCTATATTCGATCAGCTTACACGTGAGCGAGACACCGCTGGACGTGCAGAATTTGTGGAGTCACGTGGGGGGAAGCTCGGAAACACAATCAAAGACCCTGCGCTCAAACAAATCGCAGAGATTGTGTATGATACAATAAACAAGAAGGGGGATTTCAAGACTGCGGCAGACGCCTATGCGCTTATGAACGCACAACTGCATGGTTTGCAGAGGCAACACATGTCTGTAGAGAAATACAACACAGCCCGCGACGGGATCATCAGAAAACAGCAGATCGTACGGGGCACACAGGCACGCATCTTGCGTGAGCTAGAACAGCAGATTGGTGGGGCAGTCGGTAAGGGATTTGAGCAACGGTATGGCAAACCATTCTCTTACGACACACTTGTAAGGCTCATAGACAAGGATACTGTACGATGACTACTGGCGCTTTGGAGCGAAAGACTGAGTGGCAATTGCTTGTTGATCGTAAGTTAGGGGATCATGAGAAGCGTCTATCTGATGCAGAGAAGGAACATGCCGTGTACAAAGCTGTAGCAGCAGAGCAACAGAAGTTTGTCATGGATCGCTTCAACCGCATCCAAGACAACATTGCTGAAACGAGAAACGAGTTGACCTCGGACATCTCCAAGATCAACTCGAATATCAATAAGGTACTGTGGGCAATCGGTGCCGCAGTCATTCTTGCATTCGTACAATTCGTTGTATCTGGTGGACTACGACTGCCTACTTGATACGAATGCTGGACAGATCTTTTGCACACGCAGGACACAGATGAACCCACTCATCTGTGTCCTCATCTTTTATGATCTTCCAACCATCACTCGTTGCATCGGACTTCATCACATCGAAGTCTTCATCTGGTACACTCGTCTCTCCGCAATCGTCACACACGAAGAACACGAGCTTGTATTGGCGTTCAATGGTCATGACTTCCTCAACTTCTCCACGAGTGCATCAGCGATCACACCAATGTCCTGAATGGCTTCGATTTCTCGTTCTGTGATAGCCTCACGAAGCGTCTTCGGTTTACCATCCATGTTCGTAATCTGTAGGATGATGACACTCCCACTGATGACACCTTTCTCACGGTTCATTCGCACAATGTAATCACGATTAATCAGGTTGCTGATTAGTGCACCGAGATTGCCTGCGAACAGTGACACGATTTCTACCATTTCTTGTCTCCTTTAGTGTGCTGCTTCTATTTCTACAGACTTTAAGCCGCTCCAACGAATGACGCCCAAATCGTCCGGTGCACCCATCTTGGTGTCAGCCGGGATGATAAGTGGTGGTGTGCCATTAGGGATGATGATTGGAGCCTCGGCGTACTTCTTCATGATGGACAAGCAAAGTTTGACCTTGTGCCTTGGTGCGAGGCATATAAGCGCGTCATGGATGTTGAGCCATAGACGAGCATCAGCCGGCCAGCGAGGATCACTCTCACACATGTACATCACACGAATAATGTGATCGCCAAGGGTTGACTGCGGTTTGAAAGCGACTATACTCTCTAATGCTTCCGGTGACAAACGTTCTAGGATAATGAACCTCCTACCGTAAGCGTTGAACAGGGTCTTCGTTGCGCGAACTTCCGCTTCAAGCTCGCCCCACCATCTTTGGAGTTCAGGAGTGATACGATGATAGTTTCTATAAGCGACCGTCGCATCCGCAAGGCTCAAGCCGGTGGTGGAGCTAAGTCGGTCAGGCATCATCCGGTAGTTCAGACCGTGGCGGCAACGTTTTGCGATGAACCGAAGCGTAACGTCACGATCACGTTTCCCTTCGGGGATGGTGTGCCCTTTGGAAGCATCGTAACGGTCGAAGGTGGGAACCTCGTTATAAGGCACCCCGAACATGTCACTCGCAAGTGCCCTATGAGCATCGTAGGAACCGTCCCTGCGTGCTCTCTCGAACTGCTCCATCCAGCTCTCGATTTTAGCGAACCAGCCGACGAGACGGGCCTCTGCCTGCGCCATGTCAAAGTAGCCTAACCCATATCCGGGATCAGCTATGTACATGGAGTAAGCACGTTCGGGTTGGTTTTGCAGGTTCATACCTGTCTGTTCGCCATCAGCGTTACGCCACAGCATACCGCTAGATGACAGGCGGCCCGGAGCAGATTGCACACCTGTTTGATTGTACGTACAACGTAGTCGGCCATCATCATCAATGGCTGTCGTTACATATGTACTGTAGAACTTCTGTTCCTTCGCGTATTCATTGAGTGCGCGGAGGACTTTTCGTTTCGGTTCTGTTGTGGCTGCATGGTTGTACATACGATCACGGTTTTCTGCGTTCGTAGATGTACCACGTCCCACAAGTCGTAGTTTTGTGAATAGAAGTTCTGCAAGCTGCTTCGGTGATTTGGGGTTTGGTTCGTAGTCTGGTTCGCCTGTTGCCTCCTGTACTGCTTCGAAAAATTCTTGTTGTAGTTTCTGCACACGTGTACCGAGTTCGTCTTTGAGATTGTTTCGAACGTCTTGGTCCACAAGTACACCACCCACAACCATGCGTACAAGTGTTGGCTGTGCCCGCATAACGTGTTCGAAGAAGAACTTATCTAGCTTCTGTGATTTGAGTTCGCTGACAATCGACGTCGCGACCGCGTGCGTGTTGCAACAATCCTGTCCATTGTATCGCCAGAAACCGTCAATATCTCCGCCTTCACGCCACTCATCTTTCTCATCTTTATAAAAAGGTCGAGTGGTATATTGAGTGGTAAGATAACCGAGACCGTGGGGAAGTTGAGGATACAACACGTGATGCCCGAGCATGGTGTCGCAATATATCGGAGGGACATAGATTTTATCCTTGAACCAGAGCCACGTACTATCGAACATGTTGTTCTGTGCGATCAGTCTCTCATGCGCAGCTTTGAAAAATGCTTGGAGTCTACGGCGAAGTCGCAGTTCTTCATCGAGAGTATAACGGTTCTCGCTTCTGGTGCGTAGATTGATTGACATGGCTTCCACATCACTATCTGCCAAGCCCACGCAAGCCGTCTCATTAGCGATGGTCTCGATGTCATACGCAACACCATTTGAGGACTTCTCCATTTTGTCTAACCAATCCATCGCATCCGAAAATGTCGGATTGATGTGAACGTCGAACTGCTTGTATGTCCACTTCCCGTCGATGACCTTCTTGAACTTGTTTAGGTCGAATGTGAATGTCAGTTCGAGCTTTGGATCTCGTAGAATCATTGTAGGATTGTACGTGCACACTGTTGTAACTGGTCTTCCGTTACCGATTGTTGTGTCCAGAAGCACACTACCACGCCAATTATTAATCCCAGTGTGACCAGTGATAGCTTCTAGAGACAAATTTCCAAGGACGAGCACGTACTTGAGATTGGGCAAGTGTGAAAGTTCCCATTGTAGAAGTGCCTTCCACACATCGAGTTCGTGTTTGTTGATCGGATTGCGTCTGTCATTGCCGAAACTGACCTGACGCTTAGACACGTTGGTGATGTACACATTACGCCTATCAATGCCATATTTGCGGAGGACTTCCCACAATTTGGAACCACTGCCACCGACAAGTGGTCTTCCTGTTTCTACTTCACGATCACCCGGTGCTTCTGCGATGATCGCAACCTCGGCATGAAAAGCGCCATCGAATGTACACTGTACGTCCAAGCCAGAGGATCGTGCACGTTCGATGAACGCAGCTTTCAGTTCTGCCGTTGAATTGATGCTCACTTCATTGCCTCTTCAAAAACGTAATCGGATATGTCCTTACCAAATAGCATGAACATTATGCCGAAGAACATGTACCAAAAGTTACCTCCTGACATGTCTACACCCATAATGAGCATACCGCAGTATCCAAATGCGCCCATCACAGATGAAGATAGTAGGATTGCCATAAGTTCTTTCACTTAATCCTCCTTACGTTCCTCGATCATGCGCTTCTGTTTTTCTTGCACACTTCGATACAACATACGAGCCGCTGACGCATACGGCCAGTAACGTAGTCCGAGTGCGTCAAGTGCTTTCTCTGCTGCTTTGAGGCATCGCAGTGCATGATTTTCCTGCGATGCCTGTTTCTGTCTCCACGTCTGCATGTTATCTCCTGTTCGTGAGTACCGCAGGACGTAGTGCCTTCTGATCCGTCAACACATGCACCGACTTCTTTGCGCGAGTGACAGCAGTGTAGAAGTTTGCACGTGACAGAACGAAGAACGCACTTTTGTTGAGTACATATGTGACATGCTGAAACTCTGAACCCTGACACTTGTGTGTCGTAAGTGCGAACGCCAGATCAACATCACATGCAGGCTTCGTTGGGAATGTGCGATCCTGCTTGCTGCTGTATTCCTCGTACACGTGTGGCAACTCTACAATACGATCACCGAAGTCGATTTCTATACCACCATCAGGGAAGATTTGCGTGACGATACCAGTCTCCCCATTCAGCATTTGCTTCGTGGGAGGACACGGTATGTAGCTGTCAGGCACAGGACGCATTTCATTTGTCCATTCAGCATACCGTTCGAAGTAATCACGCAAGTCATATGTATTCTGCGTACACACGACCTTATCACCGATGCCGATAGTCACACGGTTCTTATCCCAACTGTGACGTGGAAGCTCCAACGTCTGTTCGGGATTAGGATTGAGGATTGTACGGAGTACTAGATTGAGTGAGTGTGTGCCAATCCACGTCTTGCGTGTGGGAGTGATGACTTGGTTCTCGATCTTGCCATAGTTGATGTCCTTCTCCATCGCTTGACGAATGTGCAGCTTGAGCATTTCAACAGGACGATCTGTAACACGCAAGTAGAAGTCACCAAGGTCATCGTTGACAGGAGGCATGTGTCCCTTGCGTATCTTATCAGCAGACAATAGAATGTTGCTTCCCTCTGCTTGTCTGTACACATGTTTCAGCACGATGCTGTCAGGACGTGCAATCATCTTCTGAAATGGCGTGTCCTCTACAGAACCATCAGTGCGTGTGATCTTGTATTCTTCAATGGGAGGAAGCTGATGAATGTCACCGAACATGCGAATGCTTCCACCAGCAGGTAGTGCTGCTAGTAGGTTGTTATGCAATGTGTGGTTCACCATCGCATACTCGTCTGCGATAACTACTCGATAGTGTAGGGGGTTCTTTCTGTCACGCTTCGGCATGGTGACATCAAGCGGCTCTCCGGTCTTTGCATCACGCTCACCGGGTCTGTTGTATTCGAGCAGCTTGTGAATAGTAATGGCGTCGATGCCAGTTGCTTCCTTGATGCGCCGAGCGGCCTTGCCAGTTGGTGCACAAAGTACAACACTGATGCCACGATCTTGGAAAAATTCGTACACCTTACGGATGATCGTAGTTTTACCAGAACCAGCAGGACCACTTACAGCAACAAGACGCTTCTCAAGTGTAGTACACGCATCAATCGCTGCTTGCTGATCTGTATCTGGTGTAAAACTGTTGTTGATGTTTATATCCATATCCACGCTTTCCTTGAAATGGATGTGGGCCTTGCATCGGTTGAGAAGATGCAAGGCCCACGACGAGTACGACTAGTCTCTGACTGGTAGGGAAAGGACAACCTACTGCTTTGACTGCTCGTACTCTTGGTACTGTCGGATGATGTCGAGTGCGACAAAGTAAGAACACCACGACATGAGTGCAGAACGAGACATGCCTAACAAACGTGCAGCTTCGTTGACTGCCTCAAGTACATCCGGCTGTAACCGGATAGACGTGGTGGGCTGTTGGTCACGCGGTGAATTGTTGCCACGAGGCACGGTACTTGGCATAGGCCGTATGATCGTGACGGTCTCGCGTAACCGCAGTTGGAAATCGCTAAGATCAGTCACCGCGTGATCCTCCAACTTACTTAATCAGGAACCGCTTGTACTTCAGTTCCTTGTCACCGTCGATCACAGCCAGAGCTTCCTCAGCCGAGCGCGTGACATCAACAATGTTGACATCGCCGTCTTCGAGCTTGTACACGAGATACGCAGGACGCGGCTCACGAGCCTTCGCCTTGCGGGCCTCATACTTCGCACGTTCCTCGGGCGAAAGGGTGGACGGATCAATGGTGCGACGTTCCCTAGCCATTTGGTTCTCCTTTGTGGCTTGTTGTGGAAAGCATGTCGAAAGTACTACGGGAGCAACACCTTGTCAACTCCCGTAGTTGGATAAGCCGAGATTACTTAGGCTCGACTTTACGGAAACGCTCGCGGTCAATGCCCTCGAACGTATCAGTCTCGATGGTGATGATGGCAGACTTGCCGATCCAGTCATTGATGTCCATGCGAGACGACATCGGCGCACCAATGGCCTCACAGAAACGACGCAGACGGAAACGAACAGCAGCATTGTCCTCGACGCTGATGTACGCATGTACATCTTTGCCATCAGCGAACGCTTCGGCGTCCTCATAATCAGCCGGGAAGTCTTCCGGCATGATGCGGAACGTCACATCAGCTCGACGCTTGCCACTGGCCTGCGACGTTCCGACTTCAGCAGCAACAATCTTCGCCGGATAGTCACCAGCAGGCAATGCCTTTGGTGCTTCGGCATCCGAAATGTCGGTCGAGAAATCGAGAATGCTGCCAAGTTCTTCACTCATTTAAGTTCTCCTAGCTAGAGAGTTGAACGGGACTTTGTAACACACGAACACAGCACAAGCAAGTCCCACATCTTGTGTTGTGTATCTTGGAAAACACCATTAGTAGGTGCGTAAACTATCCACCAGCATTCATGATGGCATTCCTATCTTGTTGTAGCCGTTGTCAATCCACTGCTGATACCAAGCAGCAATCGTCATAGGATTGTTGGCGTCACT
>Ga0265293_10002892_pt1 | contig 33154 bp, 23 predicted proteins | sample Munlanlewell138R_FD_192505 | JGI IMG/M metagenome (GOLD analysis project Ga0265293, IMG submission 192505) | Leachate microbial communities from a municipal landfill in Southern Ontario, Canada - Leachate well 138R | ecosystem: Engineered > Solid waste > Landfill > Unclassified | place: Canada... | reverse complement strand
GGAGAAGAAGGAAGTTGGAATCATTCACAACACAGGAATCGAACTACCCTCCGACCTTCTCATGATCAGTGATTTAGGGAAAAAAATTAAAGAAGGAATTGACCGGTTACCTTCGCAGCAGAAAGCAACGTTTATGCTTAAAAGGTACGAAGAAAAAAAGAACAATGAAATTGCTGAAATTATGGGTCTTTCAGTAAAAACAGTTGAAATGCACATGGCTAAAGCTCTCCTTTCGTTAAGAAAATACCTGAAAGATTATATTCCACAGATCCTTCTTCCCCTTCTGTCCATTTATTTGGGATAATCCCAATGCCTATTGGGGGTGTCACAAAAAATCTTCATTAATTTTCCGGTTCCTTATACAGGGTTTTTAGTTCGGTGTGCATCTCGTTTCTAAGAGAAATAATATTTAACAACTAAAAACTAATTATTATGAGAAAATTTTCCTTATTATTCATTCTGACTGTTTTTACATTTTGGTCCTATGCACAGACCATTCACGGGGTTTCCTGGGTAAACTGGCCAGCTGAACCTGACTATCCGGATGTTACCGGCTATGCCTCCCAGCCCTACAACAACCCTGAAGTGACAGTTTTCAAAGCACCGTCATCCTGGTCTCCGGTTTCCGATGTGGCTTCTTTCGACGCTACCTGGGATTTGCTGGGTGAAGAAAACCTGGTGGCCAATCCAACCAATGTGGATGGTGGAGACCTGTTTGACCTGGATGGAGATGCAACCTTTGGTGCATCCTGGAAAGCAGTTCACGACGGAGCCAATTTCTATCTGCTGTTGAAGTACTTCGATACGAACGGACTGGCCGATGCCACTTCGAGAAAATTTGAAATTATGGCCCAGCCTACCAGTCCGTTGCGCCATGAACCCACCTTTGCTGCAGCATCCGACAGCACTGCCGATAAAACCTTTAGCGAAAAAGACCTGGTGGTGGCATATCAAAATATGGCCTATGCAAGATCCGTTGAACTTGGTGGCGGGAAAGCAGTGTTTGACAACGGATTCGTTACTGAGTATGCAGGTTCAATGGGAGTGACCAAACGAGACTTCAAAGATTATTACGAAGGAAACTGGGGAGCCAATGAAGCCGGCTTGGAAGCCATGCTCGATGCAGATCACTTCTGGGATGAAACCGACGGGGTGATCCGGGCAGTACTTGTGATGTCACTCGATGGTGCACTCTCCTACCCAAAAGATCCATCCAACCTGGCAGGTGAAAGAAATGCACTCAAAGTGGGTGAAACATTTGCTTTCGATGTGAAATCATGCGCGAAAAAAGATGATGCCAACGTGGAATACTTCTGGTCAGCCGACAAAAATAACGGATACGCTTCAAACTATTACAGCGGACTCCTCACCCTGGACTTCGGTACCAGCACAAATAGTTTAAAAACTCCACCGAAAACCAATGTTTATGTACACGATGGAATACTATACGTTAGAGGCGGCCAGCCTGTTGATCTTGAAATATACAGCGTTTTAGGTGTTCGCATGAAAACAGCGAAAAACGTGAACAAGCTCTCTATCCAGGAAATGCAGAAAGGGATTTACCTCGTTCGCGTCAATAAAGAGCTGAAAACAACCAAAATAGTTAAATATTAATAATTTAAAACACAGGCTATCTAAACCAAGATAGCCTGTGTTTTATAGGAATTCAACCCATTTTCAACCATACGGTGTAACCCGGGAGAAGTAAACCAAACTCAAATTTGCCTCCATTTTTATATGAAAAAAATTGCCCGGGAAATGTGTGTAAAAATAACAGGGAAGGATGATCTGATGCACGTGCATTTTTTGCATCCGAACAATTCCTTTACGATCATATAAATCCATTCAACAAACAAAACAAGGAAATTAGGATTCAGCAAAAAAAGCTTAGCAAAAACTTAAAAATATGTTTGGCAAAAAAATGATTAATAATGAATACTATAACTATGAAAAAAGGACTTAAATTGAAGATACTGTTGCTGTTTTTGGCAATCATGCTTCAAGGAGCCGCAATATACGGACAGCAAACTGTCACCGGGTCGGTTACAGATGCTTCCTCTGGTGAAGCCTTAGTTGGAGCAACGGTTGTTATCAAAGGTACTTCCATAGGAACGGTGACAGATGTAGATGGAAATTTTTCCATCCAGGTTCCCGGGTTACAGGAAGACTTGCTTATTTCATTTGTAGGTTTTGAAAATCAGGAAATACCCATTGGAGGACGAACAGTAATCCATGTTCAGCTGCAGGAAAGCGATGTACTGCTTTCAGAGATGGTTGTCATTGGCTATGGTACGGTAAAAAAAACAGACCTGACCGGATCCGTAGCAGTGGTTGATTCCGAAGAGCTGAACCGGATTCCTGCCAGTAATTTCACCAAGGCATTACAAGGCCGGGCTCCGGGAGTAATGGTTTCACAATCAGGAAGCCCGGGAAGCAGCGCACAGATCAGAATTAGAGGGATTGGATCCATAAACCAGAATCCCAATCCCATTTATGTAATTGACGGAGTGATTACTGGCGGACTTGGAAACCTGAATCCGACTGACATAGAATCTATTCAAATATTAAAAGATGCCTCTGCAGCAGCTATTTATGGAGCCGATGGTGCGAACGGGGTAATTATTATCACGACTAAAAGAGGAGAAAAAGGAAAACCAAAAGTTTCTCTATCCAGCTATTTTTCATTGAACAGGGTGCCGCAGCAATTTGAAGTAATGAATGCCAATGAGTATTCCGAATTTTATACTACTCTGCTTGAAGAGAATAACATTGCTGTTCCGGTATCTTACGACGATCATTTCAGACAATGGTATTTCGGAGAGGGATGGCAGGAAGGCACGAAATGGCAGGATGAAGTAACACGGCTGGGAATGGCAAACAACCACTATATCCGGATCTCAGGCGGAGGAGACGACTCCAATTATTCCATTTCACTAAACAATTCAAATGAAAAGGGTATATTACTTGCTTCAGGTGCCAACCGTTTCGGACTGCGGGCTAATTCCGATTTCAATATAGGAAAATATATTAAAATTGGGGAAACATTAAGCATCACCAGAAATATCTCTCAAAGCCCTACTACCTATGAGGGCAATGCCTGGCAGGTCACCTTAATCAACTCCCCTTTGATGCGTATGTTTAATGAAAACAATAAAGGGGGCTTTGAAGGACCACAAATACCGTATGAATACACGATGCCCGACGGTTCAACGGAGATTGTCGGGAATACCGGATTCAATGATAAACCCAATCCGAGAGGACCCATGGAAATTGGCGATGACCGGAATTTCAACAACAATGTACTGGCTAGTATTTACCTGGAAATTAAACCTGTTAAATGGCTCACTTATAAAATTACTCCGGCAGTGGAGGGAAGCTTTAATAGGTCTAAATTATGGTACCCCGCATTCGATATGGGTGTGAGAAGTAAAGCACAGGCTGAATTGACAGAAGGTTTTAGTGAAAACATAAACCTTTCACTCGAAAATCAACTCACTTTCAGTAACCAGTTTGACAAACACAACATCACAGCAACGGCTGTTCACCATGTGCGGAAAAATGAAGGGAATTCAATCAATGCAACAGCCCTCGGATTTCCTTATGAACAGTTGAATGTGATCAGCCAGTCATTCGAAGAAGGCCGCCAGGTGCAGGGATATTTCAGTCCATTTACCTCCGAATCCTATCTGGGAAGGTTAATTTACGACTACGACAGCAAATACCTGCTCACAGCAAGTATCCGGCGCGACGGAAACTCCCGTTTTGGTCCGGCTAACCGTTGGGGAACCTTTCCCTCGGTATCAGGTGCATGGAAAGTGAATGAAGACTTTTTACAGGATATTGATGAAATATCCATGCTTAAACTACGTTTTGGATGGGGACAAACCGGAAACTCAGGAATAGGAAGCTTTCAATATCAATCACTACTCGACAATTTCACGCAATTCTCTCCTGTCTTTGGAATGGAACAACGAATGTTACCTGCGTTAAATGTTGTCCACAGTTTTGGTAATCCATCTATTAAATGGGAGGCAGCCGAAATGTTAAATTTTGGAGTTGATCTAAACATGTTCAACAACAAAGTTCAATTCAGTGCTGAATATTATATCAAAAACCAAAACGACCTGTTGGTTAAAATCCCCATGTCAGCAGCCTTTGGCCGGGTGTCCGGAGCTGGTGACCCCTGGGTCAATCTGGGAGAAATCCAAAACCGAGGATTCGAATTCATTGGTACCTACCGCAAAATGGAAGGTGCATTCAATTATTCCATATCGGGAAACATCACAACCATTAAAAACGAAGTTAAATATATTCCGGGGGATATTCTTTCGGGGAATAACCTGACAACACTGGGCCATACCATTGGAAGTATGTATGGATATGTAGCCGAACGAATCATCACACAGGAAGATTTTAATGAAGAAGAAAAATACCTGCATGCTTTACCTGCAACAGGAAAACCAAGTCCTGGCGACCTGAAATTCAAAGACCTGAATAATGACGGCTCAATCAATGACCTGGACAGAACGATTATCGGGAAAACAGTTCCTGATTTTGTTTACAGCCTGAACCTGGAAGCCTGGTATCATAATTTCGACATCTCCCTGTTTTTCTATGGCATGCAAAATTTTGAAGTCTACAACCATCTAAGGGCTGCTATCGAAGGATTCTCTTCACAGGATATGGGACATAACAAACTCCGTGATTATGCCCTGAATTATTATCGCGACGACAGGCCATCAGAAAAATATATCCGGGCTGACATGAACAATACCAATCAAAATGACCGGCCATCTACCTGGTTCCTGGAAAGCGGATCTTTCCTCAGATTAAAAGATCTACAGGTCGGATACTCTCTTCCCAAATGGATTCTGGACAGCACCGGACTTTCCCGTGCAAGGCTATATGTAAATGCAACCAATTTATTAACTTTAACCGATTATTCAGGCAGGGATCCTGAAGCGCCAACCATTAGCGGACCTTTAACGCCCGGTAACGATAATGGCACCTATCCGGTTCCTCGTTCTTTAACCTTCGGTGTTCAGGTTGACTTTTAACAGATAACGATTAAAAAGATGATATCATGAATAAAATAATTTCAAAAATACTTTTCGTCCTGTTACTGGTTTTTTCTGTTTCCTGTTCCGAAGATTTTCTGGAAACTGAAAACAAAAACCAACTTACAGTTGAAAACTTCTATAAAACCCAACAGGATTTCTGGATGGGATTAAACAGTTTGTATCCACCGCTGGCCGATCGCGGGATGTTCGGATTAGAATGGCACTTTTTATTTAACTCATTCGATGACCGGATACTATTTGAGACCACAGGGCTGGATCAAATCAGCATCAACGCCTCAAATGAATCCGTTTCATCCAATTGGCGTGCATTGTATTTTGGACTATACCGTACCAATGTATTCATAAAAGCAATCCAGGAAAGCGACGAAATTGAAGGATTCCCAGCTGACATGCGAAACAATTACCTGGCACAAGCCAGGGCATTGCGCGGAACTTACTTGTTTTACCTGGTAACACTCTATAATGAACCCATTTTTTATGATGAACATTCCATCCCAACCGATTTAATTGGAAACCTGACTAACGGCAAACCTGAGGAATTCTGGGACCTGCTTGCTGAAGACTTTCTTTTCGGAATTCAGAATAATTATCTGCCGATGCAATATCCTCCCGAAGATGCAGGACGGGTCACCAAGGGTGCAGCTCAGGCCATGTTCGGAAAAGCCATGCTATATAAGCACTACCATTATTATGTCAGAAAAGGGAAAAAAGGAAGTGCTGAAGATATCCATGATCTGCAACTGGCTAAAGATATGTTTAAGGAGATGATTAATTCAGGACAGTATGAACTGATCCAACCCAAAGAACCGAAAACCCGTGAAGATTACATCCATGCTGTGTTATGCAATTTTTCATATGTCGATCTGCCCGCAGGAAAAAACATCTACCCTTCGGAAAATAACCGCGAATCGGTCTGGGAAATCCAATACAGCGATGAACGTATTGCAAGCGGACACCTGCCCGGCTGGCAATGGTCAGGAGCTTTAAATGTCAACTATTTCTCCGCCCACCCGTCAAGCTACAGAAATCATGAAGCTCACCCCGACCTCTTCATGGCCTATGAAACAGAAGGGGCCCCCGACGGATTCGAACGTGACCCACGAGCATACGCTACCCTGTTTTTTGATGGCGACAGAATTGACTTCAGAACAGGAAGTCCATACGAAAATACAACATACCGAAGTGGAATCCACAACAAAAGAATAGCCTATTCCAGGGGTCTGATCCAATATCCGGCTACCCACCCCTCCAGAGGATTCGGAATAAAAAAATATTATTTCCCGGTATATTACGAAAAAGATGCCCCGAAAAACGACCCCATCAACAGGAACATGATCCGGTATTCTGATGTACTGCTCATGTTTGCTGAAGTGACCTACCTGTTAAATGAAAACACCACAGAAGGATTGAATGCACTGAATGTCGTGAGAAGAAGAGTGGATATGCCTGATGTGCCTGCTCTGACAAAAGAAGCTATTATCCACGAAAGAGATGTGGAACTGGCCCTGGAAGGTTGGAGATGGCACGACTTAATTCGCTGGAGCTTTGACCCTGAATGGGGAATTGACTGGGTACAGATACTGGGAAGACAAACAGGAACTGACGATTATGGCACCTATTTTATCAAAGGAAAACATGAATACCTGCCCATTCCAATTTCCGAAATCAATAAACATGAAGGGCAGCTGAAACAAAATCCCGGATGGTAATCAAATGCAAATACTATTGAAATCTAAAATAAAAAAAATGAAGAGAACATATATACTATCTACGCTCATCATGTTGATGGTTGCTTTTGGATGCAACAAGGAAGATGCCATCACCCCGTCGGCAGATTTTACAACAAATTTGCAAAACAATACCTTGAAAAAAGGGAAACCCTTTACCATTTACCTCGATCATGTTCAGGGTGATTTTTTGGTGTACTTTAAAGGTTCATCAGAGGAGAACACGTACGATGCAGGTGATCCGACCAGATTGGGCACTCCTTTTTCCTCCGATCTTGATTCACTGGTCATTTCAGCTTATAACTCCCCTGGAGAATACGTTTTTACTGTTGTAGCTTCCAGCTCGGGAAACTGGGCAAAAGACTATCTACAGGATAAAAAATCAATTACGATAAATGTTGAGGACGAATAGATAAAGTAATGCTGACAAAAGCTGCCCTGCCGTCAGGGCAGCTTTTTCTATGGTGTTGCAATAGTTTGATCATTTCAAAAAAGTTCAAAAAATAATGAATCGCCCATCCTTTTCACTTGCTGACAGAATAAATAATGCACGGAATTATCTCATCAAAAAAATTCCATATAAACCCGTTCTTCTTTTTGCCGGATTTCTGGCTACAGTGTGGTTTTTAATCCGGGTTATCCCCAAACCATCTCGTGCAGGTTATCCATGTATGCGGGCAGCAGCGCCCCTTATGTCCGGGTTCGTTTTGTATATCTTATCATTTACTTCAGCATTTACTGCTTTCAGAAAATCGAAAACACTTTTCCAGAAAAAAAACTATGCCGGCGCTACCCTGTTGATTGTTTTTGCCCTGATTTCTGCCGGATTTTTCTTCGTTTTCCACACGCAAAAAATTGTTCAGGCAAAGCCCTTCATCATCCAGGAACCCCCCGAAGGATCGAACAATCCCATAGGAAAGGGTGTAGGTATCTTCCCCGGCAGGGTAGTTTGGGCATGGAACCCTGAAGCAACAAATGCTGCTTGCGATAACACTCCCGGAAATGCATTCTGGAATTATAAAAACAACGACACAGTTATTATCAGGGGCATGGTTGAAGAATCGATAACCGAACTTGCCGGAACAACTGCATTGAAAGCAGCCTGGGATTCCCTCTTCACCTTACATAACCGAAGAAATTACAGAGGCAACAAAGGGTATGATCCCAACGAAACAATCTTCATCAAAATAAACCAGGGAACAGCAAGCTGGTTGCTGACTGCACAGGAAAAAGCCAACGGGTTTGCCCTGCCTGAAAGTGGAACGATATCACCATCGTGGCGCGCTACCCACTATGCGACCACTGAAACCGGTCCGTTTGTAGTACTGAATATTCTCCGGCAACTTGTCGATATCGCAGGCGTACCCCAACAAAATATTTACATTGGTGATCCCATGGCTCATATCTATGACCACAATTTTCGTATTTGGCACAACGCATTCCCGGATGTTAATTATGCCGACAAAACAACAGATAATCACAACCGTACATATATACTGCCGGCTTTGAACCCGGTCATGCACTATTCCGACAAGGGAGAAATACTGGAAGAAACAGAAGAATGCCTGTTCGAAGAGATGGAAGAGGCAGACTACCTGATCAATATGGCCTGCCTGAAATCACACGTAAGAGCGGGGATTACTCTCTGCACCAAAAACCATTTTGGATCCATCAGTCGTGATGGCGCCAGTCATTTACACCCTGCACTGGTTTCTACTTCAAACAACGGACTCGACCAATCAAATACGGGTTATAAAAAATATCGCGTTATGGTCGATATCATGGGACATAAAAACCTGGGAGCCAATACCATGCTATTCATAGTTGAAGGATTATTTGGAGGAAGCGAAAGCGAAGTTAAACCTCCACGAAAATGGAATATGGAACCATTTAACGGCCATTGGACCAGTTCAATCTTTATGTCACTCGACCAGGTAGCACTTGAATCGGTTTGCTATGATTTCCTGCGGGAAGAATTCAATGGAATCAATCAGCCTGAAGCCTATCCAAACTGGGAAGGAGTGGATGATCACCTGCATCAGGCAGCAGATCCCAAGAACTGGCCGGAAGGGTTTGAATATAATCCGGATAACAAAGGAGTAATCAAAAGCTTAGGTGTGCATGAACACTGGAATAACCCAAAAAATAAAATGTATAGCCAAAACCTCGGCACCGGACAGGGCATTGAACTAAAACAGATCTCCGGTAAAATCGTATCTGCAGAAAAACCGGTTAAAAATTATTCCATCGCTCTGCAAACCTATCCCAATCCGTTTGATCAGTACCTGACCATCGCTTTTGAACTGGATGAACCAACTCATATCCTGCTGAAAATTTATCAAATGGATGGCAAACAGATTAAACAAGTATTGAACAGTTCGTTGCCTACAGGGAAACAGGAAATCCGGCTAAATTTTCAGGAAGAAAACATCCAGCCAGGCATGTATATTATCAGCCTGTCCGGGAATTCTTCCAAAGGATCTTTCAGAGAAACCCAAAAAGTTCAATCTATTGATTGAAAGGAATAAACCGGAGACATGCGAATGAGGATGACAATTATCGCTAAATACCATGAAGATAAACGACAATAATGAGACTAAACTTTTAAAAATTAACAATAAGATTGGAATGAAACATCCATCACAAAAACATGGACACTCAGGAGAATTATTAATTTTACTTTTTCTTTGCGCCTTTGCATGAAAATATTAATCAGATGAAGCACATATTCATTACCCTAACTTTTACATTATTTCTTTTCAGTAGTTGTGAGAAGGATCCCGTTCCATTTGAAGAGGAATCGTTACCCGATAATTACATCCATGCCGTATACATTCATAGCGATGGAGTTAAATATTTTGCAACAAAACGAGGATTAGCCAGTTTCGATGGAACAGTCTGGAAAACTTACCACAGCAACTCTAAAATAGCAGTAGGTTCGATTTACGATATAGGATATGAACAAACGACTTATGGCGATGAGCTCTGGTTGGGAACCGACAAGGGAGTAAACGTGATTTCTATGCCTGTTGATGCTCTGTCAGGAGCCACATCATACACCAAAGAAAATACAAAAATTCTATTTCCTGATGGCCCCGGTCTGGCCGGAAATTCAGTATTTACTTTAAAAATTGATTCTAAAAATATCCGGTGGTTTGGCACCCAAGAAGGTCTCTCGGCTTTTTCCGGAAACCAATGGCCGGAAATAAACCTGGGCAATCACTATGATGTAGGCTTTTTCGCCAACAACCAAATCACATCCCTGGATTATTCCGGGGATACGCTTTATATTGGCACAAAGGGTGGAGGTGTAGCCCGGATGGTAAGCAGCATGGATGCCATCACTGCAGCTTCTCCCTATGAAATCCCCTGGAGTGCTTTGCCTTCAAACCAGGTACTTTCTGTTTTTACCGATGGAGCCATTCAATGGTACGGAACCGATGAAGGAGTGGTTAAACATACCGGAATGAAAGCTAAATCAAACTGGGAATCGTTCTACGAACAGGATGGACTGGTTAACAACACAGTACAATGTATCCAAAAAGATACTGATGGGAATATGTGGTTTGGTACCCCTGAAGGATTGTCGAAATTTGACGGAATGAACTGGGAAAACTACACCAAAACGGATGGCTTGATTTCCAACAATATACTTTGTATAGCCGTAGATCTGGACGGATCTCTTTGGTTCGGTACCGATAAAGGAATATCTCATTTCACTCAAACAATCTGGACCAGCTATCAGGCGAAATAAACCGGTTCAAAATGATGGCCGGATACATCCATTATTGTACAACTATTTTCCGGACGCTTCGGTCATTCCCGGCTTTAATATCAACCAGATAGATACCCTTTCCCCATCCCTGGATATTGATCTCCTGTGTCCATTCACCTGGCCTTTTAAATCCATTGCTTGTAAACACTTCCTTCCCGGTGAGGGTCATTACACGAAAAGAAACCTTCCCACTGTGTGCTGAATGAATATTTAGCCTTAACAAATCATTCGAGATATGGGTGTTTATGGTCATTTGCTGATCAATTTCCTCTACATGAGCTGCTGTTCCCGGGCTGACTTTCAACTTTGCCACACCATACCAATCGGCTTGCTTCCAATGCTCATTATATGCGGATAGAGGAACTTCAACCGACCCAAAAAAATGATCCCGGCTCAACGGATTTTCATCGGGATGGTCATTATCGCAATACGCCATACTCAGTCCGATTATTTTTCCATCATACAAGTTAGCCTCCGAAGCTACAGGATCAGAAGGGGTATAACTGTCATCATGCACAATCAATGAAAATTCCCAGACATAAGTATTGCCTTCTTTTTTCATGGCAAATTCGGGAAAATGACTGGCATAGTTGGCTACTTTCTGGTTGGGGTAACCCCAGTTTACACCGGCAATATCGAGGGCATGAAACAAATTTTGCACTTTTCCCTCTTCGGGTGCATCGGCAGCCAAATGATACGAAAAAGCATTTTCGGCATTGGTTCCCCAGGAACTACCTGTACTGCCTGACCCATCAAAAACATGCAGGCCTCCTGAACGGTCTTCATCAATAAAAACTTCCACAATGTCAAAATTCGGATACCCTCCGCCAAGGGTTGGATTTTCATTATATACATACCCATCAGTATATACATCATCGGTGATTTCAACAAGAAAATAGATCAAGTCATAAACCGGTGACCAAACAACTTTAAACCTTCCGGAGAAATCATCCGCATCTTCCCAAAGTTCAAGCCCCGACTCCTGCCCTAAATGAGCAGGTTCATTGTTGAATGGCATCCAAACCTGATCAATCGATTTCCATGATGCCTTTTCCCAACAGGAATCATCACCTGAACCATTTAGTGTTGGAGGTTCTTCTGCCTGAAATATAAACAAAGTGTCGGTACGTGGAAAAACCTGCCCCACAGAAAAATTGGAGAAAAAAAACAAGCCGGCAAGGATACCAAAAAAGTTGATTAACCTCATAAGAAAAAGTTTAGTTTAATATGCTGTATTTCTGTTAACTAAAAAACACATATTCGATCACATTTCCAGGAGTCACGAAAATCAACTGTGCGTGAATAGGATCGCCATGATATTTCCCTGAACATGCTCATTCAATGTATTTGTACGAAAAATACAAAAATAAAAAAAGCCTAAGAAAATCACCTCCAATTCTTGTTTAATCTTAAAAAATATGCATATTTTGTATCTCATTTAACAGAAGTTACATGAAATGATACAGGGTTTTTATAATTTCGGGCATCTATTAAAAAAGAAAAATAGCTATGGGTTCTGAAAAGAACATACATGAACTTATTGTGCGACTTTTTGCAGATGAGGCAACTCCTGATGAAAAAAAGATAATTGATTCGTGGATCGAAGAAAGCCAGGAAAACAGAATACTTTTCAACGACCTGAAAGAAGTTTGGATCCAGGCTAAGGATGAAGCAGACGATGAGGAATATCATGTGGATGAAGCCATAGAAAGATTTCTGAACAGAATAAGAAAGAAAAAAAATAAAGAGTATCATCAAACACACAGGATTACTAATCTACTGCGCTATGCTGCCCTGTTCATTATTTTTCTTGCCATACCTGCAACATGGTACTGGTCTCAAAAAACACAGTCAGATACAAATTTAACCACAACTATTCTTTGTGCGTACGGAGACAGAACAACTATTTATTTACCTGATAGTTCAAAAGTTTGCTTGAATTCCGGGAGCAGAATCACATTTAACAACAGGTTTAACCAGGGTGTACGAAATATTTTTCTGGAGGGGGAAGCCTATTTTTCTGTTAGAAAAAACCCGGAAAGTCCGTTTATCGTTCAAACGAATGATATGGATGTAAAAGTGTTGGGCACAGAGTTTAACCTAAAAGCCTATCCGGATGAGAAGAAGGCTTCCGTTACCCTGGTGAAAGGCAGCTTACAGGTAAGCAACAATATGGAAACTGTCATGGTAATTCCCGGTCAAAAACTGCTTTATGAAACAATGAACCATGCCATAACTATAGAAAACCTATCGGATCTGGCTCCTGAAATGGAATGGATCAATGGCCGGATGGTATTTCGAAATGAATCGCTTGGAGAGTTGGAGCTTAAGCTGGAAAGGTGGTTCGATGTTGAAATAGAATTTGCCGATGAATTAGTCCAAACACGCAGGTTCTCAGGAATCCTTGAAAGAGAAAGTATTCTTGAAGTCATTTCCTACTTTGGAAACTCACAATTTGTCGATTATCATATCGAAGGAAATAGAATCATCTTCCGTTCAGAGAATGTCCATCCCCTTTCCGATAACAAACAATCTACCAGCTAACTATTCCCCCCAATTCCATCGATTCACTCTGGTTCAATTCACATTTTACCGAAAGAATTCTTATATTTATCGACTAAAATGAGAACCATAAACTTGCATTAAACTACTTTTTCCATGAAACTATCCAGGCTACTATTCCTGATCCCCTTTGTTTTTTTCACTTTACAGGGTTGGTCACAAAATGGCAGACTGAGTCTGACAGCGGATAGCATTTCACTGCAGGAACTATTCTTTAGCATAGAGAGACAAACTGAATACCGTTTTTTTTACAATAACGATGAAGTGGATGTATCCCGAAAAACCATTGTTGGAGGATACAAAAAACCGGTATTGAAAATTCTGGCCAAAGCTTTTGAAAACCTTCCATACTCTTATAAGGAACAGGAGAATAAACTCATTTTGATTGAACTTGACGAAAAAAAAATCAACAGAGATATTCAAAAATTACCACCTGCTTCACCACCTGTTATTGTTACTGGGAAAGTCACTGATACCGAAGGGAATCCGCTTTCGGGAGTATCAGTAACAGTTGAAAAAACCAGAACAGGCACTATTACGGGCAATGACGGATATTTCACCCTATCTGTTCATGGTTTATCACAAACTTTGGTTTTTTCTTTTGTCGGGATGAGAACCCAGGTAATTCCACTAAAAGGCCAGAAATTTGTCCAAATCGCTTTGGTTGAAGAGGCAATAGGGCTCGAAGAGATTGTTGTCATTGGTTACGGCTCCGTAAAAAAATCAGACTTAACCGGATCTGTTTCATTGGTCTCATCTCATGAATTAACCAGAGACCCGGCCAGTGATTTCACCCGGGCATTACAGGGTCGTGCCCCCGGGGTAATGGTTATAAAATCAGGAAGCCCCGGAACTTCTGCACAGATCAGAATCAGAGGAATTGGATCAATCAACCACTCTTCCAGTCCTGTTTATGTTATTGATGGGATTATTACATCGAGTCTGGCTCATATAAATCCGGTTGACATTGAATCGATTCAGGTATTAAAAGATGCATCAGCTTCTGCAATTTATGGCGCTGACGGAGCGAATGGTGTAATTATTGTCAAAACCAGAAGAGGAGAAAAGGGGGAAACCAAACTATTCCTTTCAAGCAATTATTCCCTGAACCGTGTTTCCCGGCAATTTGAAATTATGGACGCTGCGGAATACAGTGAGTTTTACAAAGAAATTTTGGATGCAAAGGGTGTTATGGTGCCCGTCGCTTATGAAGATCATTTTAGAAAATGGTATTACGGGGAGGGCTGGAGAAAAGGCACTAACTGGCAGGATGAAATTTCCCGACCAGCTATCGGGCAGAATCACAACCTGCGCATCTCCGGAGGAAACGACAACTCAAACTATTCTATATCAGCAAACTATTATAAAGAAGAAGGGATACTCCTTTCTTCCTCAGCCGAGCGGATCAGTTTACGGGCTAATTCTGATTTTCAATTGGGTAAATTTATAAAAATCGGAGAAACCATCAACCTCTCCCGTATAACCCATGACGAACCGGGTACTCATGAAGGAAATCCCTGGCAAATTTCCCTTATTTCTTCCCCGCTCATGCGTGTATATAATCCAAATAACAAAGGAGGTTTTGAAGGGCCACAAATACCTTATGAATATGTTAGTCCTGATGGAGAATCAATCATTGTTGTGAATACCGGCTTTAACGACAAGGTTAACCCAAGGGCACCGCTTGACCTGGGCGACCACAAGACATTCAATAACAATGTTTTGGCAAGCATGTATCTTGAGATATCCCCTTTGCAGTGGCTTTCTTTCCGATCGCTGGGGTCAGCCGATCTTAGCTTTGACAGGACAAAAAACTGGTTTCCTGCATTTGACCTGGGAGTGAGAAGCAAAAGTCAGGCTCAGCTTATTGAACAATATTTCAATCAAATTTCTCTTTCCTTTGAAAACCAGCTGACATTTAGCAATAGCTATGGTGCACATAACATTACTGCAACCGTTGTTCATCACGTTCGAAAAACAGAAGGGAATGTAATGGAGGCAAATGCATTGGGATTTCCACACGAACAACTGAATGTAATCAGCCAGTCGTACGAGGATGGCAGGCAGGTAAAAGGATTCTACTATCCGTTTGCTTCAGAATCCTATTTATCACGCATCATCTATAGTTATCAGAACAAATATCTTATCACTGGAAGTTTACGGCAGGATGGCAATTCACGATTCGGCACGAATAACCGGTGGGGAACCTTCCCCTCCCTGTCAGCAGCATGGAAATTAAATGAAGACTTTTTTACTAAAACTGAATACCTGAACATATTAAAACTACGGCTTGGATGGGGAAGGACAGGAAACTCCAGTATTGGAAACTTTCAATACATGTCGCTGCTGGATGAATTTAGCAACTTTTCACCTGTATTCGGAATGGATCAGAAAATGGTGCCAGCTTTGAATGTTATTCACTTCTTCGGGAATCCATCCATTAAATGGGAAGCTGCTGAAATGTATAATGTAGGAATCGATGCAGCACTTTTTGACCATAAACTTCAGCTAACTGCCGAGTATTACATCAAAAACCAGGATGACCTGCTGGTGAAAATTCCGATGTCAGCTGCATACGGAAGAGTGTCCGGCGGTGGGGATCCCTGGGTAAACCTGGGAGAACTGCAAAACAAAGGATTCGAGTTTACCAGCGTATTCAGAAAGTTTGAAGGAAAATTGAATTACAATGTATCCGGAAATTTTACCCTGCTGAAAAACAGAGTGAAATATCTCCCGGGTGATATCCTCACCGACAACAACCTCACCACGATTGACCACACCATTGGAAGCTTTTACGGTTATATCGCTGAACGTATTCTAACCCCAAATGACTTTCATGAATCAGGAAAATACCTCCATGCCATGCCGGCAACCGGAAAACCACAACCGGGAGATTTGAAGTTTAAAGACCTGAATAATGACGGAACCATTAATGACCTCGACCGGACCATCATTGGGAAAGCATTCCCCGACTTCATTTTTAGTTTGAACATGGAAACTTTTTTCAAAAATTTCGATTTCTCTGTTTTCTTTTACGGAATGTATAACTTTAATGTTTATAACCACCTGAGAGCAGATATAGAAGGTTTCTCTTCTCAGGATATTGGACACAATAAACTGAAAGATTATGCTTTGCATTACTATACACCCGAACGCCCCTCCACAAAATATTTCCAGGCCGATCTGAACAACTCCAACCAAAATGACAGGCATTCCACCTGGTTTTTGGAAGAAGGTTCATTTATACGGCTGAAAGACATTCAACTGGGATATTCCCTACCGGACAGAACCCTGAAGAAGATTGGGTTATCACAGGTAAGATTATTCCTCAGTGCTGCAAACATATTTACTTTCACGAAATATACCGGTCGTGATCCGGAATCCCCAAACCTCAGTGAACCCCTGAATCCCGGGAATGATTCCGGATCTTATCCCATCACCTCAACCATCACCTCAGGAATACAAATCGGTCTGTAAATTTCTATTTGATTATTTCAGGATTCTCTGAGAGACTGTTTGGATTTTGTTTTTTAGAGATATTTTGATGTATTTTTTTTGCTCAGACAAGGCAAAATTGACGCGAATAGCCATAGCTATTTAAGGAAATTTTGCAGCAGTATGAGTGAAAAAGACGCAAAATAGAATAAATGAATAAATTTAAAACAGTCTCTGAATATGCACACAAATTATTTCCTATTTTTGCATACATATACTTTTTCTTATGAAGAAACTCATATTTTGCTGGATACTCCTGTTCACCATTTATTTTGTCACTGCCCAAACCCAATCGGTTCAAAAATCACCTGTATTAACGGAAGCTCCGCCTGAAAGTGTAGGAATCTCAGCGGAACGGCTTGCCCGGATTGATAAAATGTGCGAGCAGGCTTTGGAGGAGGATCAGGTACCAGGTATCGTGTCACTGGTAGCCCGCGATGGAAAAATCGTCCTTTGGAAAGCCTATGGAATGGCAGAAAATGAAAAAAACCGGGTACTGAAACGCGATGACATCTTTCGTATCGCTTCGCAATCCAAAGCAATTACATCAACAGCTGTCATGATGCTATGGGAAGAAGGAAAATTTCAACTCGACGATCCCATTTCTAAGTTCATCCCGGAGTTCAGGAATCCAATGGTTCTGGAATCATTTGAAGAAAGCGATACCACCTGGACAGGTATTCCGGCTAAAAAAGAAATTACGATCAGACACCTGCTTACCCACACTTCCGGAATTGGCTATGGTTTAATTGATGGAGATGAGCGGATGAAAATGATCTATCAAAAAGCCGGAGTTACAGACCTGTTCACTACTAAGAATATAACAATCGCGGAGAGTGTAAAAAGACTGGCAAAACTGCCCCTTCATCATCATCCGGGAGAAAAATATACTTACAGCGAAGGATTAGATGTGTTGGGATATTTTATCGAGATCGTTTCCGGAATACCATTTGATAAATTCCTGAAGACCAGGATTTTTGATCCGCTCGGCATGAACGACACCCGGTTTTACTTTCCGGATGAATATGCCAACAGGCTCGTTGCCGTACAGCACAAAGTAAACGGGAAGTGGCAAAAATATCCAAATACCTTCTACGATACCGACTATCCCGTTAAGGGAGAAAGAACCTTCTTCTCGGGAGGCGCCGGACTTTCGGGTACAGCAAAAGATTACGCCACATTTTTACAGATGTATCTGAACGGAGGAGAGTACAACGGAGTAAGATTGCTAAGCCGCACCACTGTGCGAACCATCATGGAAAACCAAACAGGAGAGCTATTTGGCGGACCCGAAAAATATTACGGGCTCGCTTTTGCTGTCGTTTCACAACAGGGTGAAGGTAAAGGAGGATTGGGAAGCACAGGAACATTCGACTGGGGAGGATATTTCAATACCCAGTTTTTTGCTGACCCGGCAGAACAGGTCATCGGAATTATGATGAAGCAAACACAACAAGCGAACGACCAAACCGGATGGAAATTCAGGCAAATGGTCTTCCAGACTATTGATGATTAGTTGTAATAATAATCAGGATATGAATTTTAAAGTCAAAACATTATGGATAAGTTAAAAATACTAGCAAAAATGATTGACCACTCCATTCTCCATCCGGTATTGACCGATGAGGACCTGAGAAGAGAGTGCGATGTCGCTAAAAAATATAACGTTGCCTCAGTATGTGTAAAACCCTATGCCGTTAAGCAAGCTGCTGAATGGATGAAAGGCTCAGATGTCCTGACGGGTTGTGTCATTGGTTTTCCGGCCGGCAATTCTGCTGTTGAAGTTAAAGTTTTCGAAACAGAAGTAGCCTGCCGCGATGGAGCAGTGGAAATAGATATGGTCATTAACATTGGGAAAGCTCTTCAGGGCGACTGGGATTACATTGAAAATGAGATCCGTGCAGTAACCCGAAAATGTCACGAGCTGGGAGCTATTGTAAAAGTTATTTTTGAAACCGACTACGTTTCAAAAAAAGAAGACATCAAAAAACTTTGCGGGATTTGCACCCAGGTTGGAGCTGACTATGTAAAAACCTCTACCGGATTCGGATTTGTAAAAAGCAGTGACGGGAAATATACCTACCAGGGAGCAACCATTCCTAACCTGAAACTGATGAAGGCAAGTGTTGGCCCCGGTGTGAAAGTAAAAGCAGCTGGTGGAGTGCGCACACTTGAAGGATTGCTGGCCGTACAACAAGCAGGTTGCTCACGATGCGGAGCAACAGCAACAATAGCTATTTTGGAAGAAGCAAAAAAAAGATTTGAAAATTAACGGCCAGAAACAACCAGCTTCTTAACAACCATTTTGTTGTCTGTTGTATGTACCCGGATAAAATAAATTCCATTTGGGACATCAATCAGGGAAAGTATATATTTGGAAGTTCCATATTCCAGGTTACGGGTAATAATCTCCTTGCCTGCAATATTTACCAGTCTGATTTCAGCAATTTCCCCGGTGGCTGTTTCAAGAGTAACCCGACCGGTTTCAGTTGGATTGGGATAAATATTCAATTCAACATGATGGATTGTATCCCTGTAAAGCTGATTCTTTTCTATCAGGCTTTGCGTTGAGCCAACTGTAAAAACAGGTATAATCAGGGCAAAAAATATGGATAGTAGTATCAATCGTTTCATGGCGTAAAAATTACATGTTTTGAATAAAGCAAATATTATGCCTTTTTATTCCTAAGCCATTCTTCAGCTATTTGTAAATCACCGGGGGTATCAATTCCTATGCTTTGAAAACGGGTAATGGCAGTTTTAATCCTGTATCCATTTTCCAGCCAACGCAGCTGCTCCAAAGCCTCGGCACTTTCAAGTTTTCCGGAATCGAGCCGGGTAATTTCCTGAAGAACTTCCTTTTTATACGCATACATGCCGATATGTGCCCAAAATCTGTTCACCAGCATCCAGCTGTTTTCTTTTTCACCTCGCACATAAGGTATTGGCAACCTGCTAAAATAGAGAGCATTCTGTTGATTATCGAGAACTACTTTAGGCCGGTTTGGATTAAAAAGTTCATCCGTCGATTCCACTTCTTTGATCAGGGTCGCGATTTCAACATCATCCGGGAAACATTTCATTAACAAATCTATCTGTTCAGAACGGACAAAAGGTTCATCCCCCTGAACATTGATAACAACATCGAAATGAAAATCCTTTTCGAGGATTCTGGCTGCTTCGGCGCAACGGTCGGTGCCACTTTTATGAGTATCTGAGGTAAATAAAGCTTTCCCTCCGAAATCTTGAACCAATTGAAAAATCCTTTCATCGTCAGTGGCTATCCACACCTGATCAAGGGCTGTAGCAACATGCTCATAAACCCATTGAACAACCGGCTTACCGCCTAATAGTGCAAGCGGTTTACCAGGGAAGCGTGTCGATTGGTATCGCGCTGGAATAATTGCTATATAGTCCATTTGAAAAAATGTATTTAATATATGAAAATCTATTTTTACACAATCCGGTTTGAAGAGATTCCCAACGATCGATTGCTCGGTTCATTATCCTACTCTGTTTGACCGGGAAGTATTGCAGCCCTCATTTTCATAAGGCTGTAATCATATCCGGAAAATTAATTTCAAATATAACGAATAACTTTTTCTGTTAACTGCACCTTAAGTGAATATTGATCATCAGGGAATCGGAGGCACAAATAAAAGGATTTAAAAACGGGAAAAGAATTTATGCCGACGAAAAATTGTAAATTTGTATTTTTTATTGATTGGAATGGAAATATGGATATTCAGGATATAAAGCAGAGGTTTGAGATCATTGGAAATTCTCCCGGGTTACATCGGGCTATCGAAGTGGCTGTTCAGGTTGCTGCTACTGACCTGACAGTATTAATTACCGGAGAGAGTGGCACCGGGAAGGAAGTATTTCCTCAAATCATCCACCAGTATTCAAGCCGGAAGCATGGGAAATATATTGCCGTGAATTGTGGAGCCATACCTGAAGGGACTATTGACTCCGAGCTATTTGGACACGAAAAAGGATCATTTACCGGAGCGTTGTCCGACAGGAAAGGTTATTTTCAGGAGGCTGATGATGGGACGATCTTTCTGGATGAAATAGGAGAGCTCCCCTTGTCCACCCAGGTACGGTTGTTACGGGTGCTGGAAACCGGAGAATTCATCCGGGTAGGTTCTTCAAAGATGATAAAAACCAATGTAAGGGTTATTGCTGCAACGAATGTAAATCTTCCAAAAGCTATTGATGAAGGAAAATTCAGGGAAGACCTGTTTTATCGTTTAAACACAGTTCCCATCAGCATACTGCCACTTCGTCAACGCTCAGAAGATATACACCTGCTTTTCAGAAAATTTGCCCGTGACTTTGCAGAAAAATACAGGATGCCACCTATCCGACTCGATGAGGATGCCCGGATTTTATTGGAAAATTATCGCTGGCCGGGAAACGTACGGCAACTTAAAAATATTACCGAACAAATTTCAATAATTGAACAAAACCGAGATATATCGGCAAATGTTATCCAACGATACCTGCCGGCACATTCAACAAAAAACCTGCCGGCATTGCTATCCAAATCCGAAGAAAACACTTTTTCAAACGAAAGAGAAATTTTGTATAAAATTCTTTTCGATATGAAAAAGGATATGACTGATTTAAAAAAACTTGTGCTTGATATCATGGAGAATAAAGAAACACCTGTGTCCGGAGACCAGGCACGGATTATCAGGAACCTCTATGATAACGACAGCCTGAATTTCCAGCCCCAGGAACAATCTTCGAAATCAATTCATATTCCAACCATTGATAAGGATAATATACAGGACACAGAAGAGGTAATTGAAGAGTCATTGTCGCTCGAAGACAAGGAAATTGAACTGATACAAAAAGCACTGGAAAAACATAATGGCAAACGTAAATATGCAGCCCAGGAGCTAGGTATCTCAGAACGTACACTTTATCGAAAAATTAAGGAATACAACATCAAAAGCTAACGAATGCATAAAAAACTGATATTATTTGTTGCAATGGCCATGCTGTTGGCAGGAGTTGCCCCATCCTGCAAAATATCATACTCCTTTACCGGAGCGAATATTTCACCGGCAGTGAAAACATATTCTGTGTATTATTTCCCTAACCGCGCTCCGCTGATAAACCCCACTTTGAGCCAAACCTTCACAGAAGCCCTTCGGGAAAAACTTCAACGCCAAACCTCCCTGAATGAACTGGCAGAAAACGGAGATCTGATTTTTGAAGGTCAAATTACAGGCTATGAAGTGCGGCCTATGTCCATTCAAAAAGATGACCTTGCTGCCCTGAACCGCCTAACCATAACCATAAATGTTAAATATACCAACAATATTGACCCGGATCAAAGCCTGGAACAAAGCTTCTCTGCATTTGAAGATTTTGACAGCACCAGCTCTTTAAGTGATGTGGAAGACGGACTTGTACCTGAAATCCTGAACAAAATAACAGAAGATATCTTTAATGCTACACTCGCAAATTGGTAAAATGCAACAGGAAAAATTTTATTCAATCATTGAAAACCCCGGAGTTATTCATGCTGATTCTTTAATAGAACTCCGCGAAATAATCAAAAAGTACCCCTATTTTCAGGCAGGATGGATTCTCTATTTGAAAAACCTGAAAGACACAGAAAATCCTGAATTTGAAACCATACTCAAAAAGACAGCCCTGCTGGTGCCAGATCGAAAAAAATTATTCCGACTTTTCTATTCTGATAAATATAAAATCCAGTCCGACTTCTATCTTAACCCGGCTGAAAAACCAAAGGAGAATGACCATAAAAACAAAAAATCCTCTCCTGTCGACCTGATTGAAAAATTTCTTTTGACATCTCCCGGCCCAATTAGAATGGAAAAAACTGAACGAACAAATTCAGGAGAAGAATTCGAAAAGAAAATTATTTCAAAATCAACTGCAGAAACCGATGAAATTATCACCGAAACACTTGCAAATATATACGTTGAGCAAAAAAAATATGACAAAGCACTGGATGCTTTTCAAAGACTTAGCTTGAAATATCCGGAAAAAAGTATTTACTTTGCAACCCGGATTAAAGAAATAGAGAAATTAAAAAATATTTAAAAAAAATAAAATGTACACGTTAATAACTGTTCTCATATTTATCATCTGTATCCTACTGATTCTTATCGTTCTAGTTCAGAACTCAAAAGGAGGCGGCCTGGCCAGTAATTTTCAATCATCCAACCAAATTATGGGAGTCCGGAAAACAACCGATTTTCTGGAAAAGGCAACCTGGGTATTGGCCGGTTCCCTGCTTGTACTTTCCATCATGGGTTCAGCATTTATTCCCCGGGAAAAGATGATTCAGCAACAATCAAGGATCTCAAATCAGATTGAGAATGCAATTGATCCTACACAGGTACCCAATTTCCCCATCACTGCTCCTGAAAGTGAATCGGGTGATGCAGCTCCTGCCGAAGAGGCACCAGAAAACAACAACTGATATTCAGTTTTATTACTCTAAACTTTTCATCTCCTCCAACTCAAAGGAAAAATCTAGTCCCCAAATGGATAGGATTTACTACCTGGCCTTAGTGGCTGGTATCCTGATTAAGCATTGTAATTATGTCTTCCAGCGCTGTATCGGGATCGGTAATCTGATCGTGAGCCTTTAAATAGAATGCATTCCGGTTTTTAAGGCTTTCATCAATAAACTGAATAAGTTCTTCTTCAGTTTTTCCACGAATAAGCGGACGGTCGGTCTTAGAATTCAACAACCTTTCGGCCAAAATTTTCGGACTAATATTAAGGTAAACTGTCTTCCCAGTACGGTTCATCACATCCATATTATCAAAAAAGCAGGGGGCCCCCCCTCCGGTAGCAATTACCACATCATTCATTTCAGACAACTCATGCAAGGCTTTCCGCTCCTTGTTCCTAAACGCCTCTTCACCCTCTTCAGCAAATAGTTGAGGAACCGTTTTGCAATTTCGTTTTTCAATATAATGGTCCATATCAATAAACTGCATGCCGGCATATTTTGCCAACATCTTTCCAAGGGTTGATTTTCCGCTTCCCATGTATCCGATCAGGTATATTCTCATGCTCTTAAAAACTAAATTATCAAAAAAAAGAAAAGCAGGCAATATTCCTATAATCCTCACTCCCGGCTGTTGACAGTGGCTCTTATCAAAAAAGGGACATTTGATTTGGGTCTTCTTCTTTTCCCGGTCGTTTTATTTCAAATGGAATGTCATTTAAATCATTCTCTGGTTCTTCAAAATCTGTTATAGGCTCAATCTTTTCATGTTCATCACGTACAACAGGGTCCAACTCTTTAACATTTTCAATGGGATAATTTGACAACCTTTTCCCTTTAGCCTTCCATGACTTCACTCCAATAAATTCAGCCACCTCAATGATTTCATTTTCCCGTTCAGCATGCTTTCCCCCAAACTCTATTTCCAATCGTGGATAATGCACCCAGGTAATACTCACCAGTTTATTATCAGGATGATCACCTACAAACCGAATACGTTTGTTTTCGCCTTCCTCGACCTCAAATCTTTTTACATAATAATAGCTTAACTCGGCATCATAATAGACCACAGAAAATATTTTTCCGTTATCAAATTTTTCTATAGTCAGGATTTTTGAGTCGAAGTGATTACTCAGGTCGAAATTATAAAGTTCCAGTTCACCATTTTTGTAGATAACCAGGATTTTATCATCTCCGGAGAACTCACCCAGGTATTTTCCGCGGTTATCGGCATTCAGGCGGAGCACATCCTCATCGAACCAGATTTTCCGACCACCAAGAGTTGATATACCCTTTTCCTTCAATGATATTTTAAACACCTCATGTTTCGTGAGGATATTACCCATGGATTGTCGGCCTTTGATAGCCAGTTCGCCCATATCTACTTCAAAAGAAAGTTTTTTCAGGCGGGGTTTAGGTTTTAGCACAATTTTTAGCACTTCAGCTTCGCCGTTGGGATTTGCGGAGAAATAGGTAATTCTGGAGTTGGGGGTTCCCTGTGTCAAGTCGTATTCTTTATCGCGGGTAACGCCGGTGACTGAGAATCTTTTCATATAGGAATATCCGGTTTTCCCATCGCGGTAGACCACGTTAAACACAGTACGTTTGTCACCTTTTCTAAATACAGCCAGGTACAATGGATTTTTACCAATAAAGGCTTTTTCTGTGACATGAGTAATAAAATAGGTTCCATCGCGGCGAAAAACGATAATATCGTCGATATCGGAGCAATCGCAAACGTATTCATCTTTTTTCAGGCCATACCCCATAAAACCCTCTTTCCTGTCAACGTAAAGTTTTTCATTTTTTACGACAACCTTTGTTGCTTCTATATTTTCGAAGTTTCTGATTTCAGTTCTCCGTTCCCGGCCTTTTCCATATTTATCTTTCAGATGACGAAACCACTGTACAGTATAGGGAACAATATTATCGATGTTTCCCTGCACCTCTTCTATTTCATCTTCAATGGAAAGGATGTTTTCATTGGCTTTAAAGGCATTAAATTTCAGGATGCGTGCCATACGGATTTCCATCAGTTTCAGTATGTCATCACGGGTAATATCTCTTTTTAAGTTTGGTTTCCATGGATCCAGTCTGTTATCAATATGTGCCACTGCCTGATCCATATTTTCAGCATCCTCAAATTTTTTGTCTTTATAGATTCGTTCTTCAATAAATATTTTTTCAAGGGATGAAAAGTGCCAGGCCTCTTCCAGTTCTGCCTTTCGAATTTCAAGTTCACTTTTAAGCAGTTGGAGGGTATTATTGACGGAACGTTTTAATATCTCTTTAACCCCTATAAATTTAGGCTTATCGTCTTCAATGATACATGCATTTGGAGAAAGAGAGACTTCACATTCGGTGAAAGCATACAGAGCGTCAATTGTTTTATCGGACGAAACTCCCGGGGCGAGATGGACTAATATTTCTACATTTTGGGCGGTATTGTCATCGATTCTTTTAACCTTAATTTTTCCTTTTTCGTTTGCTTTAATTATGGATTCAATCAGGGTTGTGGTTGTTCTTCCGTATGGGATTTCAGTAATGACCAGGGTTTTATTATCGTATTTCTCAATTTTGGCTCTTACTTTCAATGTTCCGCCGCGCAATCCTTCATTATATCTGCTGCAATCAGTCATTCCCCCGGTAGGGAAATCAGGCAGAAGTTCAAAATCATCTCCTTTAAGATGAGCAATTGCTGCATCGATCAGTTCGTTAAAGTTATGCGGAAAAATTTTGGATGCCAGTCCCACAGCAATACCGTCTACTCCTTGCGCTAACAGCAGAGGAAATTTAGCAGGCAGAGTAACGGGTTCATTTTTTCTTCCATCGTATGAAAGTTTCCATGCAGTAGTTTTAGAATTAAAAAGCACTTCCAGGGCAAATTTTGACAATCTGGCTTCAATATAACGGGGTGCTGCGGCTCCGTCGCCGGTATGCATATTCCCCCAGTTTCCCTGGGTATCGATCAGAAGATCCTTTTGTCCGAGCTGAACAATAGCATCGCCAATAGAGGCATCGCCATGCGGGTGGTATTGCATGGTTTGGCCTATGATGTTAGCAACCTTATTATAGCGCCCGTCGTCCATCTCACGCATGGCATGCATGATCCTTCTCTGCACAGGTTTCAATCCGTCATTCACATAGGGAACTGCCCGTTCAAGAATCACATAAGAGGCATAGTCGAGAAACCAGTTACGATACATTCCCGGCAGGTAGGTAATCTCCTCTTTCAATCCATCAGGGCCTTTATCCTGTTGTTCTTCAATATTTTCGTTCTCCAAAAATTTTTCTGTCATCTTTTAGGCCACCTCATCTTTTTCAATATACAGATTATCTATTATAAAATCCTGACGTTCGGGTGTATTTTTCCCCATAAAAAAATCAAGCATTTGGGTTACCGATTCGTGTTTTTTCATCATAACCGGATCGAGACGTATCTCTTTCCCTATAAAGTTTTTGAATTCGTCGGGTGATATTTCGCCTAATCCTTTAAACCGGGTTATTTCAGGTTTTCCTTTCAACTTTCTGACGGCATCCCGGCGTTCTTCTTCAGAGTAACAGTAGTATGTTTTTTGTTTATTACGAACCCTGAAAAGAGGGGTTTGCAGGATAAACACATGACCTTTACGGATAAGTTCCGGGAAAAACTGTAAAAAAAAGGTTATTAGCAGGAGTCGGATATGCATCCCGTCGACGTCGGCATCGGTTGCAATGATGATCTTGTTATAACGTAAGTCGTCGATGCTCTCTTCGATATTCAGTGCTGCCTGCAACAGGTTGAACTCTTCATTTTCATAGACCACTTTTTTGGTTAGTCCGTAGGTGTTGAGGGGTTTTCCCCGCAGGCTGAATACAGCCTGAGTGTTCACGTCCCGTGATTTAGTGATTGAACCGCTGGCAGAATCACCCTCTGTGATAAAAATACTGGACTCATCAGCTCTTTCGTGGTTATTGTCGAAATGAATCCTGCAATCGCGTAGCTTCTTATTGTGAAGGCTCACTTTTTTTGCTCGTTGTTTGGCAAGTTTTTTAATTCCTGATATGGCCTTACGCTCGCGTTCCGATTCGGTAATCCGCCTTAACAACTGCTCAGCTGTATCTGTGTTTTTGTGCAGGAAATTATCCAGTTCTTTCTGTACAAAATTTCCCACGTGTATTCGGACAGACGGGCCATTGGGACCGATATCCTTTGAGCCTAATTTTGTTTTCGTCTGTGACTCAAAAACCGGTTCTTCAACTTTTATGCTTACAGCTGCAACAATAGAAGCTCTGATATCTGATGGGTCAAAATCTTTTTTATAAAAATCACGTATTGTTTTCACCAGGGCTTCCCGGAAAGCCTGAAGATGCGTTCCCCCCTGCGTTGTGTGCTGTCCGTTAACGAAGGAATAGTAGTTCTCTCCATAACGGTTACCATGAGTAACCGCTACTTCAATATCTTCTCCCTTCAAATGAATAATAGGATAAATAGGATCGTCATTCATATTTTCCTCCAGCAGGTCACGCAAGCCGTTTCGGGAGTGGAATTTCTCGCCGTTATATTCCACAACCAGCCCGGCATTCAGGAAAGTATAATTTTTCACCATATTCACCACATAATCACTGATGTAATGAAAACTGGTGAATAACTCAGGGTCGGGTTCGAAATACACTAAAGTACCATTCGGTTCATCCAGTCCGCTCAAGTCATTCTCTTGAAACATATTCCCTTTTCTGAACTCCACCTCTTTCGCTACACCGTCGCGAACCGATCGTATGACAAACTTAGAAGAAAGGGCATTTACTGCTTTGATGCCCACTCCGTTGAGACCCACTGATTTTTTGAATACCTTGGAGTCGTATTTGGCACCCGTGTTCATTTTACTGGCTACGTCTACCAGTTTTCCAAGCGGAACTCCCCGGCCAAAATCACGGATAGAAACTTTATCGTTATCAATATTGATGGTAATCTTTTTTCCATATCCCATCATAAACTCATCGACCGAATTATCCAGCACCTCTTTCAGTAAAACATAAATTCCATCGTCACTGGCTGAACCGTCACCCAGCTTACCAATGTACATTCCCGGGCGCTTCCGGATATGTTCCTGCCAGTCAAGCGTACGAATTGTTCCCTCGTCGTAGTTCGGAGTCATTTTTCTGAAATTTGGCACAAATATAACCAAAAAGGGCGCTATAAAAAACTATACAAGACAGCCTTTAACTAACAGATAACAGTTGAAAAGTCAGGTAAGAAACCGCTCAACATCAAATCATATTTTCCACATTCCAAACAAAAGCTCTGATGCCCACCTCTTCGTGAATGCTATCCAGTTTATGGACTGCATCGAGCAGGGGATCTACCTTTTCATCGGGAACCATGGTAATGGCTGCCGAATTCATTTCGGGCCAGGTGTGTGTTCCCATGCGCGGTTCTCCGGTGTTTGTTCCTCGTCCCCTCACCTCACTGAACCAGCTATATCCTCGTATTCCCAATTTATCAAACATATATTCCACCCGTTCGGTATTGGTCTGGTTAAAAACTATCATTACTGCTTTCATCTCAGATCATTTAATTTGTACCGTTTTCAAGAAAACGGATTTGATTTACAACTTTTTTCTTCTTATCACGTTCCCCATGGTGTGCCAACAATCCGTAAATTACCGGGACAACAACCATAGTAACCACGGTAGAAAACACCAATCCACCAATTACAGTAATTCCCATAGGCCTCCAAATCTCAGAACCTTCGCCGGTACTGAGTGCCAAAGGCAACATACCTAAAATAGTAGTGGCAGCAGTCATTAGGACAGGTCGCAGACGTGACTTGCCTGCAACTGCAATGGCTTCATACAATTCCAGTCCGCGGTCGCGCATAAGATTGGTAAAATCTATGAGCACAATACCATTCTTCACCACAATACCAATAAGTAACACGGCACCCAGCGCAGCAACCAGACTTAATGTCGTTCCGGTTATAAACAAGGCAACAGCTACTCCGGAGAATGCAAACGGAATAGAAAACATAATCACAAACGGCATGGTAAATGATTCAAACTGTGATGCCATTACAATGAAAACCAGGATTAGGCTCAGCAGCATGAGCAGCCCCAGATCCATAAATGATTCCTGCTGGTCTTCGTATGCGCCTCCCACGTTCAGCAAAACCTCCTGAGGAAAATCCATCTTGTCCAGTTCAGCGTTTATTCTGACTGCCAGTTCACCTAATGCAACCCGGTCGGGTTTGGCTGAAACGGTTACAATTCGCTCACGACGTTTATGTTCAATATTTGGTGGCGACCAGTATTCCTTTACTTCACCCAGTTCTTTCATTTTAATCCGGGCACCTGCTGGCGTTACAACAGTTAGCTCTTCCAGGGCGGTGATTGAACTCCTGAAATCCTCTTTCAGTCGAACCCTGATATCATATTCCTCACCTTCTTCCTTATATTGTGAAGCAATCATTCCGCTAACCCGGTTACGAATATTTGTTGCCACCTGTGCTGTGGTGAGCCCATGCAGAGCGAGCTTATCCCGGTCAAGGACAAACTGAAGTTCCGGTTTATCTTCCTTCCGGCTCACCTGTACATCAATAGCACCAGGTAAATTCTCAAGCATCTTGCGAACATCTTCCGCCAGTGCATTAGTTACATCAAAGCTATACCCAAAAATTTCCACATCTATGGTATTCCCGGCCATTCCCTGGTCACTGGTTTCCACATTGAAATTGATCACTTCGGGCAGAGCGGCAATATCTTCTCTTAATCCGGAGGCAATATCCCAGACTGATCGTTCACGTTGATCTATATCAGAGAGCCGCATCATTAAATTAATCATGTTTGATCCCGTTGTTGTAAACAGGGAAAACATTCCACCCTCATCGTCAGCTCCTGATGAAGCGGATAAAACTTCCACTTCCGGGTATTTCTTTTGGATCAGACTTTCAATATACCTGGTAGTTTTCATGGTTTCTTCGACACGTGTACCCGTTTGAAGCTCAATCTCGGCAGTGATACGGCTTTCATCCGATTCGGGCATAAAATCGGTATGGATAAACTTCATCAGGAACATTGATCCCACAAAGATACCTAAGGCAAATAAAAGTGAAAATAACTTATGGCGAAGAGCCCAACGCAAAGTTTTTTCATAAAACACATCCAGCCATCCCAGCCCTTTTTCAATTGTATTTTCATAACCAAATTTGCCTGGTTTTTCTTTTTTGGGACGTAACCTTAAAAACTTGGAAGATAACATCGGAGTTAAAGAGATAGCCACCAGGGTAGAAGTTACAACGGTGATGGTAACAATCCAGCCCAGCTGATTGAAAATAACTCCGGTCATTCCCCCCACAAACGACAATGGAAAAAATACAGCAACCACAACCAGGGTAGTGATAATAACAGCAAGCCATACTTCATTGGTAGCATAAATAGCAGCCTCGCGGGGAGAAGCTCCTCTTTCCACGTGTCGGGTAATATTCTCGAGCACCACAATGGCATCGTCAACCACCATTCCAATGGCAATGGAAAGGGATGTCAACGATATTACATTGATGGAGCTTCCGGTTATAAATAGGTATATAAAAGCGACTATCAACGAAATAGGAACGGTGAGTACAATAATAAAAGTAGCTCTCCATCTTCCCAGGAAGAACAAAACAACCAATACAATAAATAGAAGCGCCCACATGAGGGTTTGTGACAGATTATTGATGGATCCCTTAATAAAATCGGAGGTATCCATGATCAGATCGATTTTCACATCCGGAGGAAGATCTTTCTGGAGCTCTTCTATGCTTGCGCGAACCTCCCGGGCTATTTTCACCGTATTGGCACCTGATTGCTTCATCACAAACATGCGCATTCCGGTTTTACCATTTATTTTTTCGTCGAGCGTTAAATCTTTAATGGAATCACGAACAGTAGCCACATCGCGAATATACACCGGTTTCCCGACCATATTACCCACAACCAGATTCTCCAGTCGTGAGCTCGTGCTGAACTCACCCTGAATACGTAGCTGGTAATCCAAGAGTCCCATTTTTATGTTTCCGGAAGGCAGGTTCATATTCTCAGCAGCAATGGTATTCCCAATTTGCTCAATCGTTAAATTGTATGCCTCAAGGAGACGTGGATCGGCATCAACATAAACCACCCGTCGCGGAGCCCCCATCAGTCCAATCGAACCAATACCTTCAATCCGGTTCAGGGGGTTAACTATTTTCTCATCAAGCAACTTTTCAAGTCCCGGGTAACTTTCCTGGGCAGTGACCGCATAAAATACGATAGGCATCATGCTGGTATTGAACTTGAAAATTTGTGGACGTTCGGCTTCTTCAGGCAAAACATTAATAATAAAGTCAATCACATCCCGGATATTGTTTGTTGCTTCGTCGAGATTGGATCCCCATTCAAACTCCAGGTTTATTATAGAAAGATTATCAGTTGAAGTGGAGGTAATTTCTTTCAGGTCATCCACAGAGTTCAGCGCATCTTCGATAATTCGTGTAATATTTTCTTCAATATCACTGGCATTTGCCCCCGGGTAGGTTGTCATCACCGATATAAAGGGGGGATCCATTTCAGGGTACAAATCGATCGGAATCTGAACCAGTGAGTATAGGCCCATTACCACAACTGCAGTAAAAATCATAATTGTGGTAATCGGTTTATTTACTGCATTTTTATATATACTCATATTTTATCTTCTGTTTAAAATTGTTTATTTCTTATGGTATTCCCCTCACTCCATGATATATTTTATAAGGTATTCGATTGCATTCGTATTTCGTAATTCATCTCGATGGTGTTCGTTTCATTTTATGGAATGGGGAGATTTATTGAACTACTTCTACCTTTACTCCGTTAAGCAGACGGGCTTGTCCACTGACAACGATATGATCACCGGGCTGCAGGTCATCTGAGAAGACTTCAATATTATCATCATATCTTTTACCAATAGTAACAGTAATCCGTCGAGCGACACCGTTTTCCTCCTTAAAGAGGTAACGTTCATTTGAACCTTGTACTTTTAATACGGTCATACTGGGCAGAAGAATTGCTTCTTCTTCGTCAAGATTTAGTGTTACCCGTGCAAACATGCCGGGGCGGAGTAATCCTTTATTATTCTGGATGACCACTTCTGCATTAAAAGTACGATTGGCAGGATCGATGGATGGATGTATCCGCTCAATCCTTCCGGTAAAGGAGCTTTCTGGATAGACATCTATTTTAACCTCTGTTGTCATTCCATTCTTCAGCAGAGGAAAATATTTTTCAGATAAGGGGACAATAGCTTTCAGCCGGTCGATATGAATCAGTGATAACACGGCAGCCTTTCCTGCCTGAGTGTTGGGCGCACCCGAGTACATCTCACCCGGTTCGAAATACCTGCCAGATACAACACCGTTAAAAGGAGCATATAGCTGGGTATTTTCTTTTAAAAACGCTACATTCGACTTCGCCACCTCATATTGGGTTTTTATCTGGTCGAACTGTTGCTGAGCAACACTTCCATAGTGGGCAAGGGTATCCAGTCGTCTCAAATCTACTTCCAGATTTTTAATCTGTACTTCGGCCTGGTGCAACTGTGTCCGGTCCATCTGAACAAGCAACTTACCTGACGAAAAGCGATCACCTATATCAACAAATATCTCTTCAATCCGACCAGGAGATGCAGGAGCCAAATGCACTTCATCGTAGGCCTCAAGTGTAGCCGGGTACTCAACGGAACGGGCAACAGTCTGCATTTGAAGCTCCATAACCCTGACTACTTCTTTTTTGTCAACTGTAGGCTCAGTTCCATCCGGAACAGGTTCTTTCTGCTGTTTGGGAGTGCAGGCACTGATGATGACCAGAGCCAAAGCAAGTGTGGTTGTAATTTTCGTAATCTGTTTCATCTCATTAATATTGTTTGTTTTCTATGGTATAAGACGAATTTACCATCATTTAATCCTGCTCATTTGTGGCATAACTAATCATGGTCGTTTCATCGTTATGGTACTAATTGTTTAAAATTTTACCTGTAAGT
>Ga0265293_10002891_pt1 | contig 33155 bp, 37 predicted proteins | sample Munlanlewell138R_FD_192505 | JGI IMG/M metagenome (GOLD analysis project Ga0265293, IMG submission 192505) | Leachate microbial communities from a municipal landfill in Southern Ontario, Canada - Leachate well 138R | ecosystem: Engineered > Solid waste > Landfill > Unclassified | place: Canada... | reverse complement strand
TTAGAAAAAACAAGTGGATCAGCTATAAATAGTCAATCATTAGGAGTACTTAAATGCCGAGTTATGGATTATTATATCGGGTTAAATAAATTAAATCAAGTTATGAAAAATAAATAATAATATGAAGTTAAAAAATTTTTTAAAATATTCTATAATATTAATGATTTCGTTAATTATGAACAGTTGTTATTCGTACAGAATACCAGGTAATTACACAACAAATGGTTATAAAAATTACATAGAATCAGAAAAAAGAATATCTAAAGAGAAAAGAGATTATAAAAAATGGCACAGAAAAAACAACAATAGAATATATAAACTACAAAATAAGTAATAATAATGAGGAAAATGAATGATATTGAATTAAATGACTATTATGAAAAGTTAAAACAATACAAAAGCCCAATTATAACAACAATATTATTAAAAATATGGTTTAAAGGATTAAGATATTCTATCATACCTATATTTGGTGTTATGTTTATACTTGGTATCTTTTATAATATAAATCCATATAATATACAATTAACAAATAATATATGGATAATTACAAAAATATTGATGTTTGTATGGTTTTCTTTAGGTATATTAGTTTTAATTGCACATTTAATAGATAGATTAAAAATGAGAATAGAAGCTAAAAAAATAGGTTTAACTATTGATGAATGGGATTTCTTAATTAATTATTTTAATATACCAAGAAACCCACCTATATAATTAACTGATTTACAAGTAAACAAAAAAAGTTTATTTTTTTGATAAAAATTTATGAAAAAAATTTGGATATTAATTATTAATATCTTATTTTTGTAAAAATATTATTAAACTTAAAAATAAACTTATGAAACGTATCCTATTAATGTTATTGACATCACTATTGATGTTTTCATGTGATCCAGAAGAACTAATTGTAGAATTGAATGTAACCACATCTTCAACTGATGTGTCCATTTTTGGTGGAAATGATGGTAGCATTACTGTAATAGTAAAGTCCGGTAACGGTGGTTATCTATATTCACTAAAATCTACATCTGATAAGATAGATAACAAACTATTTACTAATTTGTCATCGGATAATAAAACATCATATGTTTTTAGTAACTTACCATCTGATAATTATCAAATTACAGTAACCGATAATGGTGATAAAAAATTTACACATAGTATTATTATTAATGAACCAAATCCAGATGATTTATCTGTATCTTTTGATTATACCGTTGAAAGAAATATAACAAAATCTACAACTAAGTATATTCTATTAAATTTTCTTCTTTGTAACGGACACCGTATTGCCCCGTGAGAAACCGATTTAAGATGTTCTTACCTGCATTTATATCTGCATTGTCAGCGTGACCACAATTCTGACATAAGAACAACTCACCATTTCGATTTCCCCTATCGATGTGGTTACATTTTGGACAAGTTTGACTGGTATAATAAGGTGATACACTTCTAAACGAAACACGGTTTAATTCAGTATGTTCTTGTAACCTTTTAAGCCAGTACTTCCAATTCCAAATACCGATAGAACGTCTAATACTTTTAGCCAATAGACGTTTGGCTTTTGATTTATGACCCATATTCTTTAATTGCTCAACAACAATTAAATCTGGGTTCTCTATTATAAATAATTCTTTAACAGTTTCATCAATTTTTTGTTTTAATGCTCTTCTTGCTTTCTTCTGGCCATTACTACCATGCTTACATCTTTTAATTCTCTCAATATTTTCCTTAATATCTAAACCATACTGATTACCTGTTGATGTACTCGCTAATGCATTAATACCAGTATCTATACCAACTATTTTAGTACCTTCTTTTTTTGATTCAATAATTAACTCAAAACTGAATTGAACATAATCTTTGGTGATTAGATACGAGTTTAATCGTTTACCGAAATTATTATAATTATTAAAATGTTTGTGATATTTAATAGGTAAATCCATTATCATCTTATTACCAATGCTTGCAAGATGTAACCACGCATCGAATTGTTTAGTTTGTTTTGACGGTATTAAATCAGCAATGGTACAACTAACATACATTCTCCGACCTTTATGAACTGGTATTTTCATTTTAGTTGGATTGTTCTTCCAACGTTCTCTTGTTGCCAACACCATATCAATTGCTTCTCTTGCAGCAACCTTTCTTAATCGGGCGGATATCCATGTTTCAGGGATATCAACAATAGGTTTAAGTAGTTTTGTTTTACTCATTTCATTAGGATTATTCCAAAAGTAGTTAATGAAGATATTAACAACTCTACCATATTCAGATAGAATTGTTTTTAAATCTTCAATTTTCTTTTCGGTAGAAAATTTTAAACTACATTTAGTTGACCTAATTATTTTCATTGTTTTGTTTTAATTTCTGTTCTTTTAATTCTTTCTTACGTTTTGCTGACCTACGACCATATAATTTACCACTAAAACTTGCCATAAGTGTCATGACATCATTTGCGAATTCTTCAACATCAGATATATTGTTATTTTCAATACATTCAATTTCAACATCATAACTATTAAAAAATGTTTTAATTAAATTGAATTGGAATCGTGTAAGTCTATCTTTATTTTCAATAACGACTTTGTTTATCTTTTTTTTAATAACTAAACTTACTAACTTCACAAAACCTGTTCTCGAATCGGATAAACCAGAGCCAACATCTTTTATTATATATCCGACCATATATTTCTTTTTAGCACAATACTCGCTCAATCTTTGTGATTGTCTGTCTAAATCACCTTTTGTTTTTTGTTCATGTGAACTAACACGACTATATGTTACGATTATATTATCAACTTCAATTTCTTCATTAAATTCACCAATGAATTTCATCACATCATCTTCACGGTAACGCCTATGACCACCTTTTGTTTTAATTGGTAAAATATTAATACCTTTATTATCCCAAATTCTTAGTGTATTTTGAGACACATTTAATATACGTGATGTTTGTTCAATGGTTAGTAATTTACTCATTTCGTTTGTTCAAGTATTTTTAAGATAATATCCTTTGATGAATTCAAAATACTTTGAAATTCTTCGATTGATATATCTTCATCTAAATCTAATTCAAATGGAAATGGATATATGTCACCATTATCAAGTTCAAATTCGTGTTTTTCTACACGAACAACTTTTAATGATTTACTTTTTAAATTTTCCATAATTTTATTATTACTCTTTTTCATATATATACTTTTTAATTTTTCAAAATCACGATTTTTATATTAATTTATTGTTAAATTTTATTAAAAAGTTGTAGATTTTGTTAGATTTTTCCTAACTGTTCATAAACCCCTTCTGTTACTACATATGGAGGAGAAGATGGTAATATCACAATTACTGTAGAATCTGGTTATAAACCATTCGAATACCATATAAACGATACTAAATATGAAAATATTAATGAATATACATATACATTTGATAAATTAAGTGGCGGTGATTATAATATTAAAGTAGTTGATTCATTAGGTAGAGAAAAAACAGAAAAACTAATTATTTATCAACCAAGTGAATTAACTATGTTATTAGAAAAAACAGATGTAATGTGTTTTGGTGGAAGTGATGGTAAAATTACAATAACTGCTACTGGTGAAAATGGAGAATATCAATACAAATTAAATGACGGTAATTACCAAGATAATAATATTTTTAATGGTTTAACTAAAGGACAATATACAGTATGGGTTAAGAGTAGTAATGGAGTATCGATTAATGACAATATAGACATCACTGAACCGACTATCTTATCATTTACTTACAATGTAACACACCCAACAACAACTGAACAAAACGGTACCATCACAATCGATGCAAACGGTGGAACATCACCATATAAATACAGACTAAATAATGACCAATTTAAAGATAATAATACTTTAAACGTAAAAGATGGTACACATAGTATTACTGTAATGGATAATAACGAATGTACTAAAATAGAAAGTGATATAGTTGTAAATAAATTTATACCTGAACAACCAATTGTTAATATTAAAGCAGCAACAAATGCAACAGGTACAACTGTCACATTAAATGGTGAAGTTAATCCTAACGGTGGAACTACATCACTATACTTTGAATATGGATTATCTACATCATATGGTAACACTATTAATATTTCAAATAAAACTGGTAATACAACGGTGGGTGTTAGTACTAATTTAACAGGTCTTAATTCACAATCAACATATAACTATAGACTAGTTGCCATTAATGAAGGCGGAACAACATACAGTGATAATATAACATTTGAAACCGGTTATAAAGTAGGTGATGAATTACACGGTGGTACTATTTTTAAAGTTGATGGTTTTTATCCTGATCAAACAGGATTAATTGCATGGAACGAAGATGAAAATAATAAAGGATGGAGTGATTTTTTCTATAAACAGTATGGCGATTATAGTCATAATACTTTTGGTACATAGATGTTTGCTAACTATGATAGAAAAAAATCCAATGGTGATTATGTATTTTATAATGACAGTATAAGAAATCATATAAAAGATGATAGAACTAGAGAAGATAAATATTGGTTCACTCCTAATATACCACAATTAAAAATGTTAATTTTAATAAATAATACATTAAGTAGTGTTAATGATAACTACCATAAACTAGATCTATATGGTTACTACTGGACAAGTGATACACCCGAACCAGATCTTTTTAGAGTAGGTTACAGAATTTATACAGACGATATTAAACCAGGACATGATCCTTACTCCTACAACAATTTAGATAATTATGATTATAATAAGACTAGTAAGATAAGACTAATAACAGAATTTTAAAAAAAGAGGGAATAATCCCTCTTTTTTTGTTAAAAATTAAATAAACTCGTCAATACACTTAACCTTTTATTAATAGGCGGTAATCCTAGTGGCTCTATAAATTTATTTACTATTGTAAGAAATGTTTTATCAAATTGTTCATCTATATCTATCATAATTTTTTCTTTTTCTACAATTTCAGTTGGGTGAAAACTTCTCAAATATCCAAAAACATTATTTACACTATGTTTACAATAATAATATTTGATCCTACCTGATTTAACCATGTCATATTTAGTCTTATATTCACTATTCTTATTAAGTAGATAATTATGAAAACACGCAGCCTTCACACCAAAATGAGTACCTTTCTGTACGTTTACACCAGTAGTATCATCTAATACTTTATCGTCATAATTAGTACAACTTGTAGTCATACTAATATCTTCTATATCTGCTAACTCAAATTCTTTCCTAATTTGTTTTACTATTTTTAAGACATCATAAATGTTAATATTATCAGGGTCAGAAAATAAATAATTTATCACTCTATAAATATTTCTTCTTACAAATGGTGGAGTAGATGATCTAATAATTTCAATACCTTTAGGGTAAAAATATGATAAAGAATCATAATGAACACCATCTTCATAAACTATATTATTTAGATAATGTTTTTTCTTTAAAAATAATGCAGATTTACTGATTGTTTCCAACTCAAATTCATGTAAGTTTTTAACATAGAATTGTTCTGCATAGTCATCCAAAAATCTCTTGAACAAATCTTTTACATGTACTTGGTCAATATGTAATATTAAATTTTTAGTTATTCTCTCATCATCACTATAATCAAATCCAACAGAATTCATTATAGGAGACATTGTAACGTACAAACTATCAGTATCTCCATATACAACTATCTGGTTATCACCATCATATTTTTCTCTACCTTCTAATTCTCCCCAAATAGGATTATCATCTAATGGGTTTACATTATCAAAATTCCATAAATTATATTGATATATAATCTGAATATCATCATGTTCAAATTTATATTCTTCTAATTCATTTAAATTTATTGTTTTGTGTTTTAATAAATTTTCTAAAGTGTCATACCCATAATCTAGTTGTTTAAAATCCATAGAAAAGGATGTATATTTACCATTTAATATACCTATATATTCTACACCTAATTTACTATGTATATCTTTATCATTATGCCACTTCTCGTAAAAATATTTTTCAATTCTTTCCATCATATATTGATTAACATCCCTACCATGAGCAGTAATAGAGTTTGCAATATCGGCATTAGAACAAACAAAATATTTATTAGCGAAGGCCCCGTAAGTTCCATTTATGACGAGTTTTAACGCCAACTGCATTGCCTTATAATAATCCTTTTCACCTTTTTTTTGTTCTATTAATTTCTTTAACTCGTTTATTTTTTGTCTTTTTTCTCTATCATCCATAAATAATATAATATTTTTATAATTATATAATAGATTTTAATTATTGTTTACATATTTATATACAATATACCCTGAATCATTTATTTCTAATATATTTTTTAATTTCTTATTCTTAGTATAATTAATTTTATAATTATTTTTAATATAATTAGTATTTGGTTCAGTGTATCTTATTATATGAAACCCCATATCAGTAAATATATCATCATTGAAATCTCTAATAGCACATACTATTACATTATTAAATTCACCATATATTTAAATAGAAAACATCATATATTTTTCATTTTATTTTTTTTATATATACATTTATAAAAAAAATCATAATTATGCCATTAACAAAAGAATTAGAATTAAAAGCAAAAAATGATATAATAGAATCTATAAACAATTTAATTGATAGATATTTAAGGGAAGGTGTATCTATATATGATATTAAAAAATATTTTAAACCAAGTAGGATATTTAATATATTATTAAAAGATATACATTATGTAGGTAGAAATTTATTTAATGAGGATGAAGATTATGATTCTTATGTTAGAAAATTATTTAACGATATAATATTAGATAGGATATCGGAAATAGATATGAAAAGTATGACAGAAAGAAAAATAGTAAAATATGATAAATTTTTAAACGAATCAGTAAAATTATATGATATACCGATAGATATATTATATAATAATGTTGAATACTCTGATAATGATATGGATATTATTTCTGATTATTTTAAAACAAGAAAAGAATATATATCTAGTAAGAATCCTAAATATTGTACATATACAGTAACTGATTTTACAAAAGATATAACAAATAATAGAATAACATTTGATGTTTTAATTTTATCAAAAGAACAAATACACAAAATAACTAATAACATTATTAAGTTTATATCAAATGGAATTTATTCTAATTTACCTGACTATGTTGAATTTATGAATATTAAAATAAAACCAATTACATTCATAGATAAACCATCATTAAAAGAATCAATATCAAAATTATTATTAGATAGTGATGTAATAGATTATATATCATCTATAACAAATTATAAGTACCAATCTGATTATGGTGATTATTATATTTGGAAAAAAACAAAATAACGATGAGAATAAATAATTTTAGCGAATTTAAAATGTTAGAATGGTTAGGTGAAGGTAAATTACCTAGACCAGAATATATAAAATATTTAGATAGTTTACAAGAAAAAATAATAAAAGAAATTAAATTACCAAATGGATTTAAATCTGATTATGATAGAGGAAGAAGTATTAAAATCCATACTGGTAATAAAAATGATTTAGTTATTGATGTTATTGTAAAAAACGACAAAATACATTATAATACAAAACCAGTTAAAGGTATAGAAAGTGGTATAAATATACCATTTAATAATGATATTAATAATATATTTAAATTAATTGTAAATGATCTAAATGATAATAAAGGAATAGAATACTATAAAGAACAAACAAAAACCGATAAACCCACAAGTGACGATAATGATGACATCATGAGTGATATAGATAAACCAATACTTAAAAAACCAATTAAAAGAAAAAGAAGTATATCAATACCAATTATTATGTCTGTCTTGGAAGATGCATTTATTGTTGATGATATAGATTTAAAAAATATATCTGTAGAAGAATTAATTAGAAGAATGTTAATCGCATCTAGAAAATAATTTGATTATTTTAAATTTATTTCATATATTTGTAATTAAATATAATGAAATGGATAAGTATTTAAAATTGACATTAAAAGTTGATTTAATAGACGATGGTAAGGTTAGGTTTGAATTATTATTTGTATGTAAGGAAATACATGAATCACAATATTCAGTACTATTTCAAAGTAGAACAGGTTATGTATTTGAAAAGTTAAATTATTTCAAATATAAGTTAAATAGAATACTATTACCATATAAAATTGAAAGAAATAGACAGTATGTCGATATTCTAGATTTTAAAAATGATAATAACAGACGTTATATTCTTAAAAAATTATCAAAGGATTTAATTGAATTCTCAAAAAGTGATGTTTTTTATAATAAAGAAAAATCTAAATTTTTAAGTAACACACTAAAAATGAATAAAAATTATTGGTTTCTTTATTAATCATTATTAATTGATCTATATTTGTCTTTCATAACTTTATAATAAGTTATATCAATATTGGTATTTAATAATCGTTTTTTAATCTTCTTTAATAATTTAATATTATCATCATAATAATAAATTTTATCAAAATTACCAGTATTATATAATTCTAATATTTTATCAGATTTCCATTCATAAGGTAATTTATTTGTTCTATTTGGATACATAAAAATACCATAATTTGGTTGTTCTAACCCATATTTATCTAATGTCTTTTCAACAGTATGTAATAATTTTTCTTTTCTAGCAGTTACAATTGATTTATTTTCAACTGATTTATATAATTCTATAATTTTATTATTTGGATTATTTGGTAATCCCTCATCTGTTAAATAATACAAATCTGGCTGTTTTAAATATAATCTTTCCTTTTTTCTAACCCAATCTGAATTAATAGGTATTATAATATTATTATCTATAACGTCAATATAAACTCTACCATTATCATATTTTAAATCTTTTATACTTGCACCTATATCACTTAAAGATTTATTTAGAATATCAATTGGTCTTATTTTTTCATTTATTAAAAGTTTAATATTATCTTGAAATGAGTCGCTATAAAATAAAGTATCATCAAAATCAAATATATACAATATATTTTCTTTTTTTTCTAATAATCTTTTATTTGTTTTTTTAGGAGTATATATTGGGCTTGGTCTACCATGTTTTATTATACATTCAATATATTTTGAATCATTGTGATTAAAAATTCTTGGTAATATTTTTTCACCTTCTGAAATACATTGTTCAATATAACTATTTATATTACCCTTTAATGATCTAACATCCTTTTCAGATAAATATTGTATTTCCATATTAAAAGTTTCAGCAAACAAATACACTTTATCGTTGTTAAAATACCTAACACCGTCTTCATCTCTTATATCAATACCCCAACTAAATCCGTGTTTATATAGATTCAATTGTATTTCTTTGGATTCTATATCATTATTTGAAACAAATACAAAGATATCATAACTATTACTATTATTTTCTATAATTCTACGTGTATTTTTAGGTATATATGTAGGTTTTTTATTTATTTTTTTATTATTTGTTAACATCCACCACCCAATTGACCAAACATCATTACCAAATTGATATATCCTTAAAATTGCTCTTTTATCTTCGTAATATGGTAAATTTAATTCTTCTTCAGTATAAGGAAAAACCGTACCTAACATTTTATCCATTTGACTATATTCTGCAACATCGTCATCCCAAGACACTATCATATTAGTTGATTCTTCTCTCCAATTTTCACCATAATCTTTTATCATTTCTTCTTCTGTTTTAAATCTATAAGGATACCATATATTATTTTCCAATACTCTTTTATTTCTTTTTTTTGGTTCATATCCAATAATTTTAAAAATGTCATCATCATCAACATAAGCATCAAAACTAAAATTTGTAGGTTTATTTAATAAAAATTTTTCGTCTATTAATAGTATTAATGATAACCATTTTTTTCTAAAACTTAAATATAATTTTTCAACTACCTTAAATTTTAATCCACTGTGTTTATTTATTTCTTCTAATTCTTCCGTATCCATTATATATGTTCTTAATGGTATTTTATGAAAATATACTATATCACCTATTCTGTATTTAGGGGGGGTTGTATTATTTATTTTTAAATATCTATCAAGTGAATCATTATTATTAAAAAACATAATTATAATATAATTTTTTGTACAATGTTGTTAATTTTTTCTACTAATACATCATTTTCAACGTTTTCTATATTATTGATGTTTTCAGTAGAAGTATAAATAGGTACTTGTTTTTGTAACTCTTTTAATTTTTTTTCTTTTTTAATCATATCTTGTATTGAATCCTTTTCCTCGTAATCTGACGGATAATATATATTTTTTGATTTTTTTATATCAACTTGTTTTATTTGGTTAATATACATAACTCTTGCATCAATTGGTGTTTCTACAAATACGTCATTATCTTTTTCGATTGGATTTTCCCAAGATAATCCCAATGACCAAGGAACTTTAGATAAATTATGTATAATATAATTTTTTATTATATCAATATATTTTATTCCATTAAAATTTGATGACGGGTTATCAATATATTTACTAACTCCTATATTACTAATTGACCCTATTCCTTTGTGTCCACCTGCTATTGTATTACTATTATCAAAATTTAAATTTATTTTCATTTTATTCAATACATCAACACAATATTTTTTTAAGTCGTTAATTGGTTTACCTTCTTTTGTTTTTGGTAAATCACCATCATCATACTCTTCTATTTTGTTCATACTTACAATTTGTAAAGTATCACCATATTGTAACATTATCCATTTAATATTTTTTGCTTCTTTTGGTAATTTACCACTATTTATATCGCGTTGTATTATAGATCTTGCTCTAATTGCATTAGCCCATGTTCCAGTTCCTACAAATACTAATTCACCAATTACTACGTATCCATCTAATTTTATTATATTCATTGGTTTATTTGTTTTTGTGTCTATTATTTTTACTACATATTTATCAATAAAATCCCTTAAACTATTAATAACTTCTTTTTTATTAGATATACCACCTGTTCTTTTTTTAACTTGATCCATTCTCCATTTAGAACTTGATACAAAATCCATAGGTTGGTTAAATTTATTTATATTATTTAACGGATATAATATCTTAAATAAATTAAATATTTGATAAATTGATGGTTCTGTAGAATTATGTATAACTTCTATTATTGTTTTAAAATCACCTCTTTTTATTAATTGATTAAATGCACCTGCAAATAATAATTTAGCATTTGGTTTTTTTATAATATCAGAAACATTAAAATCTATTAAATCTTCCCATTTAACTCCATAATCATCATATTTTGCAGAATCTACCATATCAATAACATCCAATATAACTGAATCAACAGGTAATCCTAAAACATCCATAATACCTTCATATGCAGAACCAGTTTTTGTTTTTATTGCAGATTGTTTTTTAATATTTTCACCTTCTAAAAAATCACCATGATGATCAATATAAACATCAATGTCTGGATGATACTCTGCAAAATCAACGGCAATATTAATTACATTCTTTTTAATATCAATGACTTTCCACCCTTCCTGGTAATTAACAACACCATAACCAATAATATTAAATCCTTTACTTATTAAATATTTTTTAATTGCAATTGCCGAAAAAATACCATCTAAATCATCGTGAGTATATATCATAACATCTTTACCATCTTTACCTAATTTATTAATCCAATAATCTACATTATTTGGTATTTTAGGTGATGCTTCTTCTTTAATATATTGATTAAATTTCTTTATCATTTTGTTTTAATTTATTTTTGTAATTATCATAATTTTTATTTTGTTTTGATGAATTTATTTTTCTTTTAGTTATACATAAATTATCTATATTACCAATTATTTTATAATCTATATTATTTATAAAACCGTTATATACAGATATTTTATGATCTATTGTTGGATAATTTTTATCATTTGGGTGTAAATCTAAATTTTGTTTAATATATTCATTATCATAAAAATCATTACCATCCCATTTATCAAATAAACATTTTTTATATATTCTTGTAATTGATAATACATTTTTTCTATATAAAATATAAGGTTTATAATAATTTGGATTTATTTGTTTACCATTTTTAACTCTAGTTAATAACGATTTGTTTTTTATAATATTTGATTTATTAGGATATTCATCACCATATTTATTTTTACACGTTTTTTTAATTTTATCTTTAATATGTTCATTTTGAAAAACATTTTCTGTTCCCCAATTTTTTAAATTAGTTTCAATTTTTTTATTTTTAATTATAATAGATTGTGATACGTTTTTAACTCCATATTTTTTTAAATTTGTTTTCTCTGTTCTTTCTGACTTAACACATAATTGACAATAATATTTTATTGTTTTATTTTTTGTAATTTTTATATAATCTTGATACTTTCTACTAAATACATTATTACATTTTTCACACTTAGCATCTATTTTTATATGTGACCCTATTGACAAATCATTTACATTAACATCTATTATGTCACCATATTTAACTTCATATCCTAGTGTTTTATAATGTTCCATATTATGGTTAATTATTTTAACTTTTATATTTTTGTTTAAAATCATTTTTTTAAAACGTTATTTAAATCATTTTTTAATTTATTAATAAAATCTAAATTAATATTTTCAATTATAATAAAATTTGAATTACCTTTAGTTTTTAACCTTTTCAAAAAAGGCAATATTGTTTTATTTTTCTTATAAAAATCAAATAATCCTGATTGTAATTTATCAATCTCAAAGAATGCATTTTCATTATATTTGATTATGTGAAATTCTTTATTATCATTAAGTGTACGAGTATAATATAATATATCATTCTTATTTTTTAAATACTCTAATATATTTTCTAATGTGAAGTCTTCAGAAAAATGAACTACTTTTGGTTTTTCCATATTATTAATTTATGTTTAATGTATATATATAATTTTAAATATTAAAAAATAAAAAAAAGGATGATAATTATTATTATCATCCCCCTTTTATCATTATTAAATAAAATTAAATTTCAGCGGTTGGTGTTTCTCTTTGTGGTACTACCTGAGCAGTAGTTTGTGCTGGTTGACCTTGTGGTTGACCTTGTACTTGACTTTGTGGTTGACCTTGTACTTGACTTTGTGGTTGACCTTGTACTTGACTTTGTGGTTGACCTTGTACTTGACTTTGTGGTTGACCTTCTGTTTGAATTTCATCTTCTACTTGTGTTTGTACTGGCATATCTTCCTCTGATTGTATAGTTGGTTCAGATTTAACACTAGTAGTAATAGATGTTGGTAAATTTTCAATTGTCATAAAAGCAGTTGTAACATAATTAGCAATTTCTTCCGCTAATTCCTGATCAGACCATTTAGCTCTAACATTTTCACCTGTTTCGTCCTTTACCTTTTTGATATAAGAATTTATTAGTGATTGTGGTATTTCAATTCTACTTCTAACTTTCCAATTACCATCACCAAAAAGTTGAGCACTTTCATTTACAGATTCTACTGTAGATGTTTTCATATTCTTAAAATCGTTGTATTCGTGTAAATTATTCATATTTAATTAATTTATTTTTTATTATATATTAAAATAATAATGTCATTTTTTGATATATTATATATTAAAATAATAATATCATTTTTTACCACTGAAATATTGTATATTGTCCAGTAATACCAATTGTTAATGCTGGTCTGGCATGCAGTATATCATATCCAGCGGTTGCACCAACACCAATTGAAAATGTACCAGGAAACCACTGTCTTCTTTTAATTAAACTTTTAATATAATCATTATTATTTGGATCTATAAAAAAACCATCCATATTTGTAAAATTAATATCTTTTCTATTGGTTTCTGCGAATATCATTAATTTATCATCTACTATTTTTTGTCCAAATATTAAATCAATATTAATTTCTTGACTAGTCAATTTACTACTAATATGTTTCAATTCAATTGAATTAAATAAAAATTTACTATCAATATTAGCATTATTAAATAATAATGTTCTATCCTTTATATTTAATCCAACTGTTGTAACACCGCCAAATTTATCACCATACTCATTATCTATAAATAACCAATTCATAGAATAAGTACTATCATTTAATTGGTAAGGTGCACCTAATATTGATGTTATTCTATTTGATAGATCAGTACTATCTTTTTTTAGTCTCAATACAGTTCTGTTTAATGATAATACATTACCATTCTGTTTTTTTATTTCATCATATAATGATCTATTTAAATCTTTTAATTCTTTTTCAGTGGATAAAAATCCAGGTATAGTAGAATTTAGTCTATTATACTTTGTTATATACGTAGTTAAAGAATCAGATAATGCTGATATATTTTGTTCACTTTTTATATTTTTTAATTTTAAATCTTCATTATTTGTATACATATTAAATAAGAATGCCCCAATTAATATTAAAACCAAATATAGAAATATTTTACTATTTAAAAATTTCCATACTATTTTAAAGAAGTTAGTTATTTTATCCATATTTTTTATTTATTTTTTAAAACCTTCTAAGTTTAGGTATTTTTTTGTTATATCTATTATCGTTTTCTATTATTTTTTTATTATATTGTACATATGGATACCCGATATAATATGAATTGGGGATTAAATTTTCACCTTCTTTTAAATCACCTATATAAAAAGTACCACCTGACCAAATTCCATTAAACTGACCATAGTAAAATTCACCATTGTACCAGATTGGGTAAGGTTCTTCCCTATTACCACTACTATCTCTTACTCCAAAATAACCACCGTTAAAAGAACCACCATACCATTCACCATTTCGAAAATTACCATAGTTAAATACACCACCATACCAAATACCATTATGCCACTCGATATCATTAACTATACCATCGTACCATATACCATTATACCAATTTATACCATTTGATGTACCGTAATGCATTTCACCCCCATACCAATCAGAACTGAATATAGAACCATGATAAAATTTACCATCATACCATTTAGAATTGTTTATAAATTGACCACCATGAAAAGTGCCATTATACCAGTCAGATTTTTCAAAAGTTCCATTATTAAACGTACCACCTGACCAGTCAGATTCTTTAAAAGTTCCATTATTAAACGTACCATCATACCATTTAGAATTTTCAAATTGGCCACCGTGAAAAGTACCACCATACCAGTCAGAATTTTCAAAAGTTCCATTATTAAACGTACCACCTGACCAATTAGAATTTTCAAAAGTTCCATTATTAAACGTACCACCTGACCAGTTAGAATTTTCAAATAGACCATTATTAAATATACCATTATTCCAATTAGAATCCTTGAATGTACCATTTATAAATACACCATCATCCCAGATACCATTGAATGTACCACTTATAAATCTACCATTTTTCCATAATATATCTGGGAATCTACCACCTTCCCATATTCCATCTTCCCATACATTAGATTTAAATGGATTGTTTTCTATCTCATTATAACTATTTACCCATTTACCATATTCCCATTTTGTTAAATCACTAACTGTACAATTATTAAAAGTACCACCTTTTACGATATAACCATTATCAATATTACAATTATTTAATAATCCACTATGGATATATTTTTTTAATGAGAAATCACCACCTGGATTATCATATAACGATTTTATTTCATCATCAGTTAATACTTTATCATATACTCTTATTTCATCAATTATTCCCCTAAATGGAGATGAAAATTTTTCTCTTGGTATATTCATACTATACCCAATTAACATATCAAAAATGCCACTATAATTTATAGTATTATTTAATTCTGATTTTAACTCATTATTTATATACTGTTTTATTAATCCACTATCATTAACAAAAACACAATGATACCACTTACCATATTCTATACCAAATTCAATATTTAATAATTCGTTATTATCAGTAATACCAAAATTTAAAATTGGAGAATCACCAGGGCTATCTATATAAATACCAAATTTATAATCATTGTTTCTGAAACACAAAACAGAAGTAGTATATAATGAAATATCATATCCATTATATCTTTCTAATTTAAACCAAATAGAAATCGAAAACGTATTACTATTTTCTAAATTGATACCATTTAAAACACCTATACCTGATTCATCTAATGGTAGAGATCTAAATATACCATTATTAGATATACCATCTACTAAAATATTACCACTATTTAATACTATATTTTTATTTAAATTACCGGAAATTATTTTACCATCCAATTCATCTAATGACCAGTGCCCTAATAAATTATTAGGATTCGGTAAATTGCTAATTGAAGTATCGGTGTATATATCACAATTATTTATAATTCCGTCATATATATCTGTGCCATTTATATCTAATCTATTATCACTTAAATTTATAATAGTTAAACCGTTATCATAATTATTATATGTATAATATGACTCTACTTTGTTATCAATTATTTCTGTTTTTAATATTAAATCTTTTTTATTATATTTCTTTTCTAATATAGTATTATTTATAACACTACCATTTAATTTAGCTAATACACATTGAATAATACGTAATTTATTATTTTCGGTTGTATCTAGCATTACATTATTTAATAATGATGCATTTATATAACCGGTTTTAATACTCGAATTTTTAATATAAACTGTACTAATATAACAATCTGAATTTATACTATTTATATTTTTAGTAAATTCATTATATTTTCTATTTATTTTTATAGAATTCCTTATTTTATCTAGTACTACAAATCCCATTTTATCACTAGTACTATTATAGTTATTAATACTATCTAAATACTGGTATTCATCACTAGATGTATCGATAGCCATTATATATAACCTATCACCAATATCAAAAAAACCATCAAATTCAGTATACAATATAACATAATTATCTATACTATCAATCTTTGATAATAATTTTACTGCATTTTTTTTATTAGACATAAATATAAACTTTAATATTTTAATGTATATATAAAATATTAAAAATTGATTAATGAATAATTTAGAAAAACTTAAAAAAACAAAATTTTTAAGAAAATTGTATACTATACAATATAAAATATCAGAATTATGTGATGAATATGGAATTGATTTTAATTTATCATATAATAATAATAATTCAATAAACTTATCAATTACTCCAAGATTAACTATTAATAAAATTACAACAAACATAACTATTAAAACCGATAATAATTAATATATAATATATAAAATAAAATAAAATATTATGGATAAAGATAAGATAGTTTCATCATTTATTGAAAACCTAAAAGAATCATTTATAGATGAATTTGATAAAATTGATCAATCAAGACAATTAGTAAATAAATATTTATCTGAAATAGATTTTAATTTTGAATACGATTATAATAATTTTTGTGTAGATTTTTTAAACTCTAGTGAAAAAATATTAAGAACATTAACAGATGAAGAAATTTTATATTTAGATATTAATGACTTAGTATATGAATCTTTTATGTATATGATAAAAACAAAAATATTTGATAGTGCAAAAAACGATAGTGACAAACAAAAATTAATATTATTACATGAATTAAAACAGTTTTTAATTAAGAAAGATATAGATGAAGAAGATTAAAAATGAAATATTCAAAAATAAATCATATAAAATTCATAATAATATTTATGACTATTCATTGGTAGAATATATTAATTCCTATACAAAAGTTAAAATAATTTGCAAAGAACATGGTGTTTTCGTACAAAGACCAAATAATCACTTATCTGGACAAGGTTGTCCAAAATGTAAAATAGATAAAAATAAAAAATCTATTATTAATATAATAGAAGAATTTAATAATATACACGATAACACATATAATTATTCATTAGTAGAATATATTAATTCTCATACAAAAGTTAAAATAATTTGCAAAAAACATGGTGTTTTTGAACAAACACCATCTAATCATTTAAAAGGTAAAGGTTGTCCAAAATGTTACGGTAATCATAAAAAGAGTAATACTTTAATAATAAATGAATTTAATTATGTACATAATGATGTATATGACTATTCATTAGTTGATTATAAAAATAATAAAACAAAAATTAAAATAATATGCAAAGAACATGGTGTTTTTGAACAGACACCATATAGTCATCTAAGTGGAAGTGGTTGCCCAAAATGTTATGGTAACAATAAAAAAACAACAGATGATATAATTATTAAATTTAATGAAATCCATAATTATAAATATGATTATTCATTAGTAAAATATACAGGGTATCAAAAAAAGGTAAAGATTATTTGTCAAAAACACGGTGTTTTTAAACAAACACCAAAAAATCATATATTAGGACAAGGTTGTCCAATATGCAATTTTAGTAAAGGAGAAGAAGAAATAAGAAAATATTTAGATATTAATAATATAAAATATGAATGTCAATTTATATTTAATGATTGTAAATATATAAAATCACTAAAATTTGATTTTTATTTACCTGATTATAATATTTGTATAGAGTATGATGGAAAGCAACATTTTGAGAAATACAAATTTGAAAAGGATGATAAAAATTTGAAAATTCGAAAAATAAGAGATGAAATTAAAACAAATTACTGCAAAAATAATAATTTAAAATTAGTTAGAATAAAATATAATGAAAATATTCAAAAAAAGTTAAATGAAATTAAAACTAATTTTAAATTTTAATATATATAATATGTTATATGAAAATATAACAAATACAACATTTAAAGGTATTTAAAGGCATTGAAAGGCATTAAAAGTTATTGAAAGGCATTAAAAGTTATTGAAAGTCATTAAAAAACTTAATCATTCATACCTGTATGTACCCTTAAATGAAAAAAAAATAATCATTAAGGTTATGTCAGAAAAAAATGTTGTTAATTTATTTGACATGGAAGCAGATGATGCAACCATGGATTTCCTAGAGAAAAAAGGAACAAACAGAGATGGTATTTATAGACCAGATCCAAAAATGGCAAAAGATAAATCAAAAGGTTACATTGCCACTATCAGATTTCTACCTAATGTACTAGATGATATGACACTAGGTCCATCAGCAATCGAAAAACACGTACATTATGCAAAACTACCAGATTATCCAGATCTACAAGGTTATTATGACTCATTAATTAATTTTGGTGAAAAATGCCCATTAACTACACTGTATTGGAAACTTAGAAATTCTAAGAATCAAGCAGAAGTAGAAAGAGCAGAACTTATTGGTAGAACATCTAAATATTACTCTTATATTTTAGTAATTGAAGATGAACAACAACCAGAATTAGAGGGTAAGATTTTAGTATTTCCATATGGATATAAACTAAAAGAAAAAATTAATCTTGAAAGAACAGGTGAAAATTCAGATGGTAAGAAATGTAATGTTTTTGATCCAGCAAACGGTAAAGATTTTAGATTAATCGTTAAAGAAATTGGTGGATTTAACAATTACGACAGTTCTATTTTTAGAGATGTATCACCTTTAAAAATATGGGATGAAGAAAAAAGAAAATTTATTCCTGTACCAACTGAATGGAGTGATGATAAAAACAAAAATGTTATTACTAATCCAAAAGTTCAGAAAAAAGTATTTGAATTTTTATCAAATAGACCAGAAGGAGTTAATTTATCAGATAATGAGCCAAAACCTTGGACTGATGAAGACAAAGAAAAAGTGGATAGGATCATTCAAATTTTATCAGGTAAAGAATTCACAAATGCAAAAGATAAAATTGGGAAAACATCAAAATCCACATCATCAACTGATGATAGCGTAGAAGATTCGTTTGATGATAGTACTGATGATATTGATGATTTCTTCGGTGAAATGGATGAATAATTTATAATTTTTATAATAAAAAAGAGGAATTTAATAAAAATTCCTCTTTTTTATTTTATATATAGTTTATAAAATAAATTCAAATAATGGAATATAGTGAATTAATAAAAAATAGTGAATACTTTAAAATATATAATGATTTATATATTAAATTCTTCACAAATGATATAAATATATTAGAAGAAAATAAAGAAAAATGTATTTATTTCATGTCATTTATACTAGATACATTTAAACCAGTAAATTGGAGAAAAAATAATGGTGAACAAGAAGATGGTGAAGACGCATATGAATGGATTTTAAATAATGGTATAGATGAAACTACTGAAAATGAAGATTACTATTTATATATAAGTAAAAATAATAATTATTTTTATTTAGGATTTAATACATATTATAATCTAGAAATAGATAGATTTCCGGGTTTACTATTAAACACTACATCAATTAACGAAATATCAGATATTATTTTACATGGTAGATTTAGACCAGTATATTCACCTAAAAAAAATAAAAGATTACTAGAAAGTAAATTACATGAAAATTACCCATATGATTCTTTCATTATTAAAATAAACAATATAGATGAATTAAATGAAATATCAAATATATTAAATGATAAATATGATGTATATATAAGTGGGTATATGTATGAATTATCTAAAAATTATTTTAATATTAATGATAATAAAAAATCATTATTTTTAAGGTTATATTTTACTGAAAATATATTAACATATGAAATAAATCACTTCAACTTAATTGATGAATACAAAGATATGTATGGGTGGAGTTATGAAAAAATATTTACATTAAATGATTTAAAAAATAATACACTTGACAGAATATTATTTATGGGTAAAAGTAATCCAGATTATAACAAAAAACAAAAACCAAAAAGATTATTAGAATCGATAACAGATTATGATATACCGACAGAATTACAAAGAAGTTTATTTAAGGTTGGAAATAAAGTTAAAATTAAAAAAAATGCCAATAAATTTTTTAACGATATTGTAGACACTATGATCGATATGTTAGGAAATACATATGAAATATATAAAGTTACTACATTAGGTGAAGAATATAGATATACTAAAGGTGATATAATACCAAATTATGATATATCAAATGATGATGATGTTGTAGTCACATTAAAAGATGATATAAATTTTTTCCCTTACTCTTGGTATTATAAATGTTTAATACCAGTTAATAATAATCCAAATTATAACCCAAAGGGAAAAATAATAAGAGAAAATATGATAACGACACTAAAAGAATATCTTTTACTTGAAAGAAGTAGTTTAAGTGTACTTGGTATACCTAAAGAAGTAATGAAACCAATCCAAAAAGATTTAGCTATACCATCTGATGCAAAATGGAATAAAATATCATTAAAAAAAGATGCTATAGATAAATTAAATGAAAAAAAGAAAACACTATTCTTACAAATAGAATTAGACACAATATCTGTTTTTATTTTTTATGATAATAAATATTTTATTGATTCTTATATTATGAAAGAAGATGATGATTGGGGAGGAGGATATAATAAACTACCTAGACAAAAAGTATCTAAATCACATTTTATAAGTAGAATAGATTCATCTGTTTTATTATATCATTTAAATGATGATTTTTCGATAAAAACTCAACAATATAGAAAATTAGATAAAAAAGAAAAAGAATTTAACGATTTCACTGATAATTTCAAATCTGATTTTCTTAAAAATTTTAATAGTATACTTAAAAGAATTGTTGGATATAAATACAAAGAAGCAAAAGACGAAATCGTAGATAAAGTTAAACAAGTAGAAATCGAAAATAAAATGATGATATCTGGTCTAGAAAACCCATTAGAAGGTCCAAATTCATTAACAATACTAGACCAATTCATAATTGAATTCGAAGATGAATATTCAAAATATTTTGATGAAAGATTAGATATAATGGAACTTAGCGAACTCTTTACAAGAGATAAAATAATGACAAGTTTTATGTTATTCATATATTCAGGTAAAATTATAACGACTTAATAATGAAGTATTTAAAACCATATAGTGAACAAAGTAACCTTTGTAATGAATCTATAAGACATCTTTTAAAACCTAAAAACGAGGAAGAAATAAATAAAAAACTAGATAATTTAAATCCTCAACAAAAGTTAGAAAAGGGATGTGAATATGATCAATTGTGGTTAGTTAAAATGGCATTAGAAGAAGGAGCAGATCCATCAGATAATTATAATTATCCAATTACAATATCTGTAGTTAATGATAGTATTGGTGTTGTTAAATTTTTATTAAAAGATAATAGAGTTGATCCATCTGATGGTAATGATAGGTGTATTAGACACGCTACAACATATAGTAATATCGATATGGTTAAAGAATTATTAAAACACCCAAAAGTAAATCCATTTCATTCCACTAAAGTCGAATTTTTTGAAAATGTAATAAAAAGTGCATTTCAGATAGCTGTTGAAGACAATGATATAGAATTAATTCAATTATTTTTAAATGATTATAGAGCTAAAAAATATTTATCGGAAGATTTTTATAACAAAAATATTAAATATTATTTTAATAAAAATGAATCAATTAGAAATCTTTTAAAAAGTAAAGATTTAAAGGATATTAAGAATAATATAAATTATGATTCAATTGTTAAATACAATTTACATGAATATTTTACAGATGATGAATTAGTAAATTATATTAAAATTGATCATAGTTTAATGTATATGGTAAAACAAGGATTACATTTTAATAGATTTGGATTAATAAAGTATGCTATACAAAATGGTTTTAATATTAATAATTTAAAAGAAAAATTATTTATAAGATCACCAAAAATTAAAACAACATCTAATATCTTAGAATGTTCAATATCTAAAAATAATGATATAAAAATAATAGAATTATTATTAGATAATGGTGCAAAAATAAATGATGATTGTTATGTCGCTGCTAATTTTTATAAAAGAAATGATATAATAAAATTACTAAACCAATACAGTAAAAATAACGAATCAATAAGACATTTATTAAAAGGTAAAGATTTAAATGACATATTAAAAAAAAATAAATTTGATCCGTTAGAAAAATTTGCATATGGTTGTCAATATGGTATTTTATCTTTAGTGAAAGAAGTATTGGAAATTGATAAAATTAATATAGATGATGAAGGATATGATTTTGTGATTTATTTCGCGTCTATTGGTAATTATATAGATATAGTTAAATATTTACTTGATAATACGAATTTAGATCCAACTATTTATAATAATGCAAGTATTGAGTATGCTTATATTGAAAATAATGTAGAATTGGTAGAGTTATTATTAAATGACGATAGAGTTAAAAATAGTTTACCAAAATTTAAAGTTAAAGATTATGAAAGACTTATAGATACTAATAAAACAAATGAATCAATTAGACATCTTTTAAAACCCAAACCCATAGATAATTTAACAGATATTCAAAAATTTAAAATATCATGTAAATATGATATAGAAACTTTATTTGATGAAACAATAAATAAAAAAATATCAGATGATGCATTAGTTGATGGTTTTTATGATGCTGCAAAAAATGAAAATATAAATATTTTAAATAAATTATTTAATAATAAAAAATTTTTAAAAATTATAGATAAAGATTTTAGTGATTTTGTAATATACAAATTTTTAGGAAAATCACCATATATTATTAAATTATTGATAAGTAAACCAATTATATTAAAACATATTTCAAACGAAACTCTCAACTATTGTATAAAATATATAGAAGAAGAATTATCATAAATATTATGAATAAAAATAATAAAATAAAATGAAATATTTAAAATTATATGAAAATAAAATATTAGATGATATTTTAGATAAAATATCAGATAAAGGTAAAGAATCATTAACTAAATTGGAATTAGATTACCTAAATAATTATTACACTAGTGATAAGAATAAATACGAAAAAGAAATAAATAAAACTAAAGATTTAAAAAATACATATCAATACGATCCAAGAAAAGATAATGAATTTTTTGATGAAATTGGTATGGATTTTAGTAATTGGTCAGATGATGAAATTAATGACGGCAAATTAAACATAATATGGGATGAATTATCAATTGAATTAATGAATAATTTTATTAAATCAAATGACCTAGATGATAAAATATCTAAAAAATCATGGCAAAATTTACCCAATGATATTAAAGAATTATTCCAAGTATTTTTATACGAAAATGATATAATAAAATCAGATGAACACGAAGAATCTGAAATATCATCACTATGGGAAATGTTAAATGAAGATGATATTGTCAAATTTTTAGATATAAATGGTTTACCATTTTCTATGATAAATAAAAGATGGGTAGATTTACCACTTGATATTAAACACATGTTTAAAAAATACGCAAATAATAAAAAATTATTATAATTATACTAAATTTTCATTATTATCAAATGCACACATCATTGGATATGGTATAGTATAAATATAATTATCAGATATATTTGCTAAACTATCAATATGACCAGATTGGTTTATTATAAGTGATGTATTATTTTTACCTTCACCAAATAATTGACTAGTGTTTGCTAAACTATCAATAACATTACTCCATTCATCTGATGCATTTAATAACATATTTGATGATTCATAATATTTATAATTACCTGATCCTAAATCCACTTTTTCAAATATCCAACCATCAGTAGGACCAACATCACCTATATTATAGGTATTACCAGTCACAAAATCTCTAATTATTATAAAAAATGTTGTATAATCCTTACTAAAAATTTCCCTTGTACCACCATCGAAATTTAATGCAAAATATTCAGTAGACGAATTTTCAGATGAACTACAATAACTAAAATTAGCATATTCATTATTATTTAAGTTAGTATATATTCTTTCTAATTCCACTATACTAGGTAAATACCAATCATTAACATCATCTATACCACCTTTTGCCCATATTGTTGAACCAGTTTCAACATATATATCATTATTATTATTCCATTTAGTTTCTGATAAATTAGTAGATAACCAAATAAGATTACCCATTTTTATAACATTATATAATCTACCATCATTTCCTTTATATAATGGTATATCTGGATAACCTGTACCATCAGGTAAAAAGTATTCATTTGATTTTAAAGGTCTAACTAATCTTAATGATAATCCTGATTTTTTATTATTTGATGAATAATTTAATTTATTACTATCGTATCTCATCCTTCTTGATTCAGAACTACCACCACCTATGTCATTAGTTGTCCACCAATTACCTGCACTATCATTATTAAATGTTCCATCAGATAATCTAATTTTACCCGGTAACGCATTAAAATTAAATGTACCTATTGATAAATATAATTCACTATAATAATCCCATCTAGGTTCTGGTAATGGCTCAATTCTTTTACTCTTTAAATATCTTGCAACATTATCAATATCAATATTAGGATAATTTGTTAATGATGAAGATAGATTATCCCAGTCACTACTAGTTGATATTCTCCAATCATCTAATAATCCATCACTAGAAATCAACATATTTTCATTTTCTATTACTTCATAATTATATAGATAACCATATTTAACATCATCTAATATCGCGATACCTTTTTTGACACTAAATATAATTGATCCAAAACCATCAAACCAAACAGTATAAGTAACACCAGAAACATCAGTAATTATATGTTCGTTTATATCATTAAAAATATATTCATTTTCACCACCTTTATCCCAAATAAAATATCCACCTTCATTACCTACTAATATATCAGTATCATTGATATTTAAAGTCATTGTAGTATTATCATTACCGATATATTTAACTACAATAGAATTATAAACACTATTTAACTCTACTACATCATTTTCATTTGCAGTAATATAATCATATCCAACAATATAACTAAAATCAATTTCATCTTCTGTATCAATGTCATAATCAGTAGATGACCAATATAAATAATCACCTTTTTTTGCATTTCCTTTATATCTTACTAAACTCCCATCTGGCGAAAAATAACAATCATAACCTTCTCCAACTTTAACTTTAACACCATTAACTTTAACAATTACACTACCAATTGGAAATTCTGTTATCGGATAATCACATGCCAATTGATTATAAGATGCCACATTAGCACCCATATTTAAATTCAATTTAGAATTATATAAATTTAATATATCTCTGACTTTTTTATCAACATATTCTTTACTTGTAGCGCTATTTTTATTTATAACACTAGAATCAGATATATTAATATTTTTTTGTGAAATTGATTTATCATTGAATTGTTTTCCTGTTATCTTATTTGACATAAAATATTAAATATTTTTAATGTATATATAAAAATATATTTATGAAAATAAATATTAAAATCTATTTATCCACCTATATCGTCTAGAATTATCACCAAATTTAAATCCTAATATAATTTCATGTGTACCATATCTATTAAAAACACTAACATCACCCCAAGACAATCCAAAAATATATAAATTGACCAGTATCGGACATCTTTCTAAGAATCTAATGACCAGTATCGGACATCTTAATATATTTATCAATATTTAATTTTTCTATTATAATTTCTTTTTTCGATTTATACATATGATATAAAATATTATTATTTAATATTTTATCCCTTTTAGAATTTCTTTCTATACATATATTAATATCAACATTAAAGTCCAATAATTCAATAAATATACCTTTATTTAATTCAATAGATAAATCCCTTATATAATCTATTAAAAAAACTAAATAATCATTATAACAATGAGTATCATCTAATATTAAATTTCTATCAAATTCCAATGATGTTTTAATTAATGATAATTTAGACTTATTAACAAAACTTTCATTACCATCTGTAAACACACCGTTAAATAATGTAAATCTTAAATCATCTCTATTTATCCTTACTGTATTTTTATTATTTAAAATATAATTCTTTGCCCAAGTAGATTTACCACTTGCAGGTATACCAGACAAAATTTTTATATTTAAAACATTATTCATATACAATGATTTACAAAAAAGGTGCAAGATTATGATATAATATATATTATATTACAAATTTATTCTTTTTTCTCCTATTTTCAAACTTTTTTTAATTATTTATTTATAAATATAAATATTTTAATTATGAAGTTAAATGGTTTAGGTGATTCGTCTTTAGATAAGGATTATATACAAAGATTAGTTCAATCTATTTTAGATACAAATCAGTCTCCAAATAAGAGAAAAATAAGAGTGTATCCTGATAGATTAAATTTTTCTTGTCCAATATGTGGTGATTCTCAAAAGGTTGCTTCTAAAAAAAGAGGTAATTTGTATTTTAAAAATATGATGTATATATGTTTCAATGAAGAAACGTGTAGTAGATCTTTTACTAAATTATTAAGTACTTTTAATATACAGATGGATATTGAAAAAAAGATACAAATGTATCAGTATATAGAAAGTAATATACAATTTCAATCATCTGATACACTTACCATTAAGTCATTGGATAAGTTATTTGATATCAATGAATTGTGTGATTTTTTTAAAAGGGATAAGACTAGAAATTTAACTGATTTGAAACCTTTAGTTAAAAATAGTGGAATTGATATGTATGTTAGAAATGTAAGAAACATTAAATTTACTAGGGATATATATGAAGGGGTTTATCATTTTAGTGCTAAATGGAGTCAACCTGTTATGGTTTTTTTAAATAGAATGGGTGATAAGGTTATATCAATGCAAGTTAGAAATTTATTAGATGGAGATAAGAGGTATTTTAAAATCATGGATTTTTCTTATATCTATGATATGATGTATCCGGAAGGTGATTTAGATGAACAAGAAAGAATATCTTATGATAAATTATCCCATTTTTTTAATATATTTAATGTTGATTTTACAAGAGATGTAAATATGTTTGAAGGATATATTGATAGTTTATCAGTACCTAATTCTATTGGACAAATTGGAGTTAATACCGACATTGGATTCTTATTAAATGAAGATGGTATTAGTTTAAGATTTGTATATGATAATGATAAAGCAGGATTTAATAAATCTCAAAAGATGTTAAAAAATGGACATAAAGTATTTTTATGGAATAAGTTTTTTATTAATTTATTAAAGAAACATAAAGGGAATAGAAAAGAAATGGCAAAGAAATTAAGTAAAGAAATTAAAGATTTTAATATATTATCACAGAAATTTAAAAAACCTATTTATGAAATGTTTGATTTAGATCAATATTTTTCAAATGATAATTTAGATAAAATATATTTTTTAGAATTAGAAAATTTATTGGGGATGGTTTAGGGAATTATTAAATAAAAATTTTAGATAATTCATCAATTAAAATATTATCATAATTTAATAATTCATCATTTACTTTTCCCAGTACTTTTTCTAGTTTATTACTAATATAATTATCAAAAATTTCTTCAATTAATTCTTTATCTGACCATAATTGTCTATAATTTTTACCGGTTTTTTCTTTTAAATTTTTAATAATATTATCTATTAATTCAATAGGTACTTTTATTTGAAATTGTTTATGTGGTATTGAAATATGCCATGTATCATCAATTATCGTTGTATTATATTCATTAATTTTTTTAAATTCATTGTACTTTTTCATAATTTATATATTATTTTTTAGATTTCATTTTAAGTATAACTTTTATCATTTTTAATTTTCTATCTATTATTTTCTTAATACTATTAATTTCATTTTCATCTAATTTTATTCCATTTTTATACCATTCTTCTTTAGTAATTTTATGTTTATTATCTAAATAAATTATACTCGGACCAAGTTCTCTATGTAATTTACCATGTACCCAATATTCAATTTTATTTATTTTATTGTTATTATATTCAATTATAGATGGATAATTTTTATTGTGTTTTATTTCTTTTATTTCTTCATTATTACTATATATTTCATATAAATATGTTATTTTTTTATATTTTATTTTAATATTATAATCTATCTTTTTTACAAAAAGAATATTATTATATTTTTTATATGGTATTCTAACAGTTTTCATATAGTATATATAAACTTATTTTAAACGATAAACTATAAATTAAAAAATTCTTATTAAATGAAACAATATTTAAATTTATTAAAAGATATTAAAGAAAATGGTGTAAAAAAAGAAGATAGAACTGGTACTGGTACAATATCTGTATTTGGTAGACAGTTACGATTTGATTTAAATGAAGGATTTCCTTTATTAACAACAAAAAAAATACATATAAAATCAGTGTTATATGAATTATTTTGGTTTTTAAAGGGTGATACTAACATTAAATATTTAAATGATAATGGTGTTACAATTTGGGATGAATGGGCAAATGAAAATGGTGATTTAGGAAAAATTTATGGGTATCAATGGACTAATTGGGATAGAACCAAATACATAGATAATGTTAGAGTTACAGATAATATCAATCAAATTAATAATTTAATTGATGATTTAATAAATAATCCAGATTCAAGACGATTGATGGTTTCTGCTTGGAATCCAGGTCAATTACATGAAATGAATTTGCCCCCATGTCATTATGGGTTTCAATGTTATAGTGAATTAATGTCAGAAGAAGAAAGATGGAGTAGATTTATAAAAAATAATAAATATACAAATAATGATAATAGACCAATCATTGATATTTTAGATGAAAATAATTTTCCTAAAAGGAAGTTATCGTTGATGTGGAATCAAAGATCGGTTGATACATTTCTTGGTCTTCCTTTTAATATTGCATCTTATGCTTTTTTAACACATATGTTATCACAAGTAACAAACCATGAAGTAGGTGAATTAATATGTAATTTAGGAGATACTCATTTATACATAAACCATTTAGAATATGTTAATAAACAATTACAAAGAAATCCAATAGAATTACCAGTTTTAAAAATTAATTCAAATATTAAAAGTATATATGATTTTAAATTTGAAGATTTTGAAATTTTAAATTATCATCCACAATCAAATTGGAAAAATGTACCAATTGCTATATAATATGGAAAAAGGATACATATATGCACCTTATATTTTAAAAGAATCGACACAAGATATATCTGATAATAATTATGTATGTAAAAAGATGATTAAAAATAGATATAATGTCGTTAATATTGATAATTTTTTAGAAAAAAGACGATTAAAGATAGAAAAAATTATAAATAAATTACATAATGAATAACTTTGTAATTAAAGATATAATAGTGAATAAATTAATATCAGAAAAAAATATATATGGATTTTATGATATTAAAAAAATTAAAAATTTAAATGATTTAAACTTAAGTGGTAATTTCATATATAATTTTTATGTATCAGGTAATATATATACAAATAATGATATTAGATTTTTTATAAATGATAATTATTTAAATAAATTATATTTATCTGGTACTAAGGATATTTTAATTGATGGTAATTTATATATATCTAATAAAGGTGACATAGATTTAATAGATGCAATTGCATACACTACTATACCAAATGTGATATATAGAAGAGAAAAAATAAATAAATTAAAAAATAAAATAAATGAAAAAGGACAAAGATTTTAACAATAGAATTAATAATGAAATAAGAGTATCAACAGTTAGGTTAGTTGGTGATAATGTAGAACAAGGAGTTTATAGTATAAATGAAGCTATAAAAATATCGAATGATTTGAGTTTAGATTTAATTGAAATAAATCCAAAAAGTGATCCACCTGTTTGTAAAATTGAAGATTATAATAAATTTATTTATAATAAAAAGAAAAAACAAAAAGAAATAGAAAAAAATAATAAATCAAATAGAGTAGATTTAAAAGAAATGAGATTTACTCCAAATACAGATGAACATGATTTTAACTTTAAGAAAAATCATATTATAAATTTCATAAAAAATGGTGATAGAGTTAGATCTTATGTTTTTTTTAAGGGTAGGGAAATAACACATAAAGATAGAGGTCAAATATTATTATTAAAATTAGCCGATGAATTATCTGATATTGCAATTGTTGAAAAAATGCCATATTTAGAAGGTAATAAAATGACAATGTTTTTAAAACCAAAAAAATAATTTTATATATAAAATAAAATTATTTTTAATATGTTTTCACTTTTAGAAAATACTACATCAAATTTATTGAAGTGGAGGGTAATGAAATTATCCGAAAGACCATCAAATTATGCATGGGGTGAAGAAGCAGTTGATAATACAGGTAATGTTGCATATGTTTTATATTACGATAATGTAAAGAATATGCAGATTTTAGAAGATAAAACATATGGTATAAAATATAATCTATCTATAACAGGTAAACATAAGGGATATGTACTAGCATTTAAATTAAATAATTTAAGAAAAAAAATCAAATAAATTTAGATATTGATTTTAGTAAATCATTTCTTATTATTGGTTTTTTTATAAGATCATTAAATCCATATTCTAATATATCATCAATTTCTTCTTTTATTGCATATGCAGTTTGTGCTATTATTGGTATATCAGTATCTATTGTTCTTATTATTTGTGTTACTTCAGTACCATCCATTTCAGGTAATTGTATATCCATTAATATCAATGATAAATCATTTTTATGTTCATTATATTTTAATAATGCATCATTACCAGAAGTGGATATAATTATATTAGCATTTGTTGGTTCTAAGTATGATAAAATTAATTTAATATTAAAATCAATATCTTCTACTAGTAGTATTTTTTTACCAGTTAAATCTAAATTATTAAAATTGGAAATCGGTGAAGTTATTGTTTTTTTACTGTTTATTTCTTTATATGGTAATTTAAAATAAAATGTACTACCTTCTCCTATTTTAGATTTAAACCAAATATCACCACCTAATAAATTAACTAATTGTTTAGTTATAGATAATCCAATTCCAGTACCTACTTTTGATTCTACTGCTTTGTGATAACGTTTAAATATCAATTTTTTATTATCATCAGATACACCTATTCCTGTATCTTTAATATAAAATGTTATATACCCATTATTTAAATAATAACCCAATTTAATATGTCCTTTTTTAGTAAATTTAATTGAATTATTTATCAAATTTGTTAATATTTGTTTAAATCTATATTCATCACTTAATATTATTAATTCTTTATTAATATTTGTATCACATATTAATTTAACATCTTTACTAAGTTTAATTCTATTTATTTCACATAATTCATCTATTACCATATTTACATCGAAATTGCTTTTATTTATCGATATTTTACCTGCTTCTATTTTGGACATATCAGAAACATCATCTAATAGTTTTATTAATGATTGACTACTACTTTTTATTATATTTATACTTTTATCTATTTCTTTTTTATCATTTGACGTTTCTAAAATGTCAATGAAACCAACTATGGCGTTAATTGGACTTCTTATTTCATGTGACATATTTGATAAAAATACACTTTTTAATTTATTTTGCTCTTCTATTATATTTTTATAATTTATGATATCTGTAACATCGTGGAATAATACTATAATTTTATTACCTTCCGTTTTGTGTATAGATAATGTTATCCATTCATCTGTATGTTTTTTGTTTCTTACACATTTTGCAAACTTTAAACTAATTGGTTTATTATTCAATATTACATTATTTATATGATCATATAAACTAACCCCATTCAATAATGGTAAATTTAATTCTTTTATATTTTTATTAATATCAATATTATTTAGATTACATATGGATTTACCATAAGGATTTATCTTCTTTAAATAAAAATCACCTTTAATATTATCTAATATCATTATACCAGTATCTATATTGTTAAATATTTCATCATATAAATATGTATGATTCATACTATCTGTAATATCATCATATAATATAGCATAATATTCATTTCCATTTTTAATTTTTATACTATCCATTTTTATCCATTTGATATCATCAGATACTATTTTAATTATTTTGTTGCTTATTGTTTTATAATTTGTGTTTATCCAATTTAATGTAAAATCAGAATTATCTAACTTTACATTAAATATCTTTTCGTTGAATTTATTTGATATGACATCTTGAATTGATGTTTTAAATGTTTTGCAAAATATTGGATTAGCGTATATAAAATTACCAAATTCATCATGTAGTGATGATCCAATAGTCATATACTCTAAAAACTTATAAAATTTATCTGACATTGTATATTTATTATTTTAATTTTTATATGGTATATATAAAAATTAAATATTACATAGTATATAATTTTTATTTATTATAAATGAATTTTAAATT
>Ga0265293_10002889_pt1 | contig 33157 bp, 32 predicted proteins | sample Munlanlewell138R_FD_192505 | JGI IMG/M metagenome (GOLD analysis project Ga0265293, IMG submission 192505) | Leachate microbial communities from a municipal landfill in Southern Ontario, Canada - Leachate well 138R | ecosystem: Engineered > Solid waste > Landfill > Unclassified | place: Canada... | reverse complement strand
ATCTGTCTCCTTTCATTTTTTTGAAAAAAGACTTTAACAAAATTAATTTGTTTATTTAAGCTTTGGGTTGTAAAAACTACTTTCTAAGCAGCTTTCATACTGCCTATTTTAACTCCGCCGTTGACAGCTGGTATCTCAAAGATAGATGTTAAGGGAGTAGAGCCATTTGTAGATGATTTTTTCTCAGTAGCTTTTAGTAAAAATTTTGCTAACAAAGAGCCTCTAAAGATAGAAAAGCTCAAAAGTTACATCATGAGCTTTAACCCTCTAGGCATAAAAGCTGCATTATTAGCGATGATTAGTAGAACAGATACTACGCAAAGTTTAAAAAAGATAGATGCACCTGTGTTACTCATAACTGCCCAAAATGATAAAGTAATACCTAAAGAGACGATGGAAGAGATGGCGAGTAAGATAAAAAACTCAACACTTGTGAGTTTAAATGAAAGTGGACATATGAGTATGATAGAAAATCCAGTTGGATTTAGAGATGCTGTGAAGAAATTTTTAAAGAGTTTGTGATGTTTTTGTAAGATTTAAAACAAGCTCTGTAGAGTTAAATCTACAGAAGTTGTTTTTAGTTTTTAGCAAGAGGGAACATTACCACTATCGTTTGCGTATTCATAAAAGAAGTCATAATAGTGCTCTAAATATTTGTCGTCTAAAGAACCACTTGAGGCTTTTGGACAAATCCTTTTTAATTCATCTGCTAGTTTGCCCTCTTTTTTGATAGACTCCCATTCGTACTGAGAGTGCTGAGAAGCCATTTTGGCACCAGTCATGCCGCAAGAACTTTTTAGTTTTTTAAGGTAGAGTTTTTGACCTTTAGCAACATCCGCAGATGCAACTGTTGAGCCTACTGCTAAAAGCATAGCGCTTACTAAGATTGATTTTAATAACTTATTCATAATTTCTCCTTTTTGTTTGTTTTGTTATTTTTGTGCTTGGATGTATTTTGCTAACGCTTCAATTTGAGCGTCATCTAAGGCTTTAACTTGACCTTTCATAAGACCTTTCATAGCACCACCATAAGTTCCATCTTTGTATCCGTTTAAGGCTTCAATCGTTTTAGTAGCTTCCCAGCCAGTTATAACTTCTGATTTACCTAAAGCCTTTTTCTCACCAGATGCACCATGACATGCTGCACAACTTTTATATAGTGTTGCACCATCTGCTGCTGCTATTGTTAGTGAACCTATTACCGCTAAACCTATTAGCACTTTGTTTATAGTTTTCATTTTCTACTCCTTTTGTAGTGTAAATTCCTTTTATGGCTAAACTTTGAAATTTACTCTGTTTTTGTTATAGAAGCAGTATAGAAAATAATCGTGGAATGATTGGGGAATCTACCAAGAGATAGAAACTTCTGTCCAGTTATCGAATTTTGATTTTATATTTATAGTCAGATTGTACTCATCACAAATCATCTTTACAATGTTTAAGCCGATGCCAAAACCACCAACAACCTTATCAAACCTTGCAAATCTATCAAACATTAGATTTATATGCTCCTCTTTTATACCTTTACCTGTATCTTTGATGCTAAGTCTGTTTGCATCTAATTTTATATAGATTGAACCGCCTATCTTGTTGTACTTAATGGCGTTAGATAAGATATTGTCGATGAGTTTTGAGAGCTTTTTGTTGTCCATATGCAGCATAGCATCAGCATCTAGGCAAGATATAACTTCTATTTTTTTCATATTTGTAAGAAGAGAGAAATATTCAACTCGCTCTTTTATGAGTTCTTTTAAGTTTATATCTTGGTTATCTGATACAACTCTATTGTTTAAAATCAAGTAACTCAAATCATCATATATATTAGAGATCGTCTTTGCTCCTATATCTATGCGGTTGATACTCTTTAGAAGAAACTTGTCTTTAATACTCTCTTTATCAATAAGTTCAATATTTGTCATAATCGTACTCACTGGAGTATTTAACTCATGTGTAGTATCTTTTATAAATCTATCTAGTAGATGCAAGGCATCTCGCATGGGCTTTAAAAAGAGTTTTAGCAAAAAATATCCGATTAAAAGCATAGTGATAAAAAACACAGAACCATAGATGCTGATGCTTTTTATAGTTTCATTTAGCCACTCTCTATCATCTAGCATCTCCACTACTATATACTGAGTGTTTAAGTAATACTTCTCTGGTTGAGTTATATATCTTATGATTTTATTGTTTGTGTAAGTTACTTCTGTTAGAGAGTTTATGGGATTTTGTAGGGTTGAGTATATGAGTTTATACTCCTTGTCGTAGAGTGAAGTTTTAAACTTTTTATCTACTGGGTAGAGCAAAGTGTTTGTTTTATCATTGTGCAACTCTTCTAGAGCTAGTAAAAAATCGTTTGCATACTCATCTAAGAGTATAGTTCTTTGGCTAGATGCTAGCTCTTTTTGTAGAGTGTAGTAGAGCGAGATTGTCAAAGCTAAAATGACAATGGTTAAAAAAACATATAGAGATAAGAAGCTATATAGTGTCTTTTTTTCACTTTGTGGTAAATCTATATCCAAGTTTTTTAATACTGACAATTTTCTCTTTCCCTAGGTATTTTCGTAGATTTTTTATATATGTTCGTAGAGCACTCTCGCTTATCTCTTCGCCGTACTCCCAAAGAGTAGCATTGATAGTCTCATGAGTTACAAGCGTCTCTTTGTTTTGCAAAAAGAGTTTTAAGAGCTTTGCATCTTTGTTGTTTAGCTGAGTCTCCTTACCATTTATGGTAAGCATATCATTTTTAGTATCATAGTAGATATTTGCATCAATCTCTATTTTATCACTTCTATTATGAAAAAAGCCTCTTTTTAAAATAGTCTCAACTCTTAATTTCAACTCTTTTAGTGCAAATGGTTTTCTTATATAGTCATCACAACCACTATCATATCCACTCTCCAAATCACGCATAGAGTTTAGCGAGGTAATGAAAATAGCAGGAGTAGTAGAGCCCTCATCTCTTAAGGTTTTTAATATCTCAAAACCATTAATATCTGGAACATTTACATCAAGCAGTAAAAGGTCAAAGTTGTTCTCATAGATAGCTTCTTGTGCGCTATTACCATCATAAACAGGGGTAACACTAAAGCCAAGAGACTCAAAATAATCAACAATTGTTTCATTTAAAGCAAGGTCATTTTCAAGTAGTAAAAGTTTCTTTTTCATAGGTTATTATATCCTAGCTTTTAAGGATTAATAACTCGGAATTAAATTAGGCATAAGGTAAGAAGCAAATGTACTATTGAACTTTAGTCTTATGGCACTTTTTGGTGTGTTTGACTCTATATACTCTCTTTGAATAAGCATTTTTATAAGTGTTGTAGCTGTTCTATCACTTTTTTTGATTATATTTTTAACTTCTCCACGACTAAGTTCACCTTTTACTAGTAGCTCTTTTAGTAACATATTTGAATATGGCGGTAGAGGTTGTATATCTAACATTTTATTATTAGCTAAAAGAACAAACTTGTCTATTTTTATAGATATAGAGGTTAGTTGTAAATTTTTATGCATAAATTCTATTTGATCTAAAGAAGTCTCTAGCATAAACTTTAAATAGTATTTTAACCCTCTTAGAGATGATGGACCTCTTCCATCAGTTGCGCTTTGCAAAGGCATATCTGCAAACGCTAAGTATTTTTCATACTCTTTATTAGAGCGCGCTAACCCTCGTGAAATATTCCATAGTCCATAGCCATCAATATCTATATTTAAAAAGCCTGCATCTAAAAATAGTCTTGATACTCTTCCATTTCCATCTAAAAAAGGGTGTATCCATGTGAGCCTATGATGAGATGAGAGTAGATAGAGCAGCTTCATAGCTTTAGTGGAAGTTGTGTCTATTTTTTTATACCGATTTTCGAACTCCCTACAAATTGAAGCGAGTTCATTGTGCTTTGGAGCGATGTGTTTGCCAACATAAACATCATTCACTCTTAACTCCCCTGGTAGCATTTTTATGATTTTTTCATCACTATAGACATCTAAAAAACTATCCATCCCCTCTTTTGTGTAAAATTTAGCATGGATGCCTAGCAAGAAATCTTTTGTAAATATATTATTTTCTACTAAAGAAAGTGCTTCTAATTCCTTTTGAGTATCAATATAGGCTAGTGAAAGAAGCTGAAGTCTTTTTCTTTTGCCATCTTCAAAAAATTCTCGTCTCATGGCTTTTTCTATGTCTAGCGGATGAGTTCCCTCAGATTCTATCTGGTTTGAATAGTAACTATTTGTTTTTCTCAAAAGCTCTTTTAGGCTATTTAATACAACTCTATTATGATTACCACTAAGTGCTGCACTTTTAATGCATACTTTCTCTGCCAAAGCTAAGAGCTCTTCATCTATATTGTTTTTCATATCTACAGGTAAAACAGGTGTAAAGTACATAATAGTATCCTTTATAAAAGAAAGTATAGCATAAGTTGCAGATTATTATGCGGAAGTTATTTACTGTAAAGTATCTATAAATGGGGCTAATTGAATGATTATAGAAATAATATTGTAGATAAGTTGCTGATATATTTGCTATTTAAAATAGATTTTGAATTTTTGTGTGGTAGGAATTATGAACTATTTAATATACCCTTCATAGCATTGTAGATATAATTTTTCAAATCATATAATATGAACTTATGTTAAAAGGATTTCAAATATGTCTAAACTCCTACCTCCTGATGCTAATGCTCTAAAAAATGTACAAAAACTATGTGAAATAACTGATGCTTATGCTTCTAGTGATGAGTTAGATGCTTTGTTTGTAGATGCATTTAAGGAGATTATCTCTTGGCATCGAAAAAATAATGAATTTTATAAAACTCTTACCAAAGATTTTGATTTAGAAAAACTCAAAAGTGTGGATGATTTAAAAGAGTTGCCTTTTATACATGCTAACTTTTTTAAGATGCACGAGACTATCTCTATTGATAAAAATAGTGTTACAGAACATCTTACATCTTCAGGAACATCAGGTCAAAAATCTCAGATGTTTTTTGATGAGTGGTCAATTTTGAGTGCTAGAAGGATGGTAAAATTTATCTATGATGAGGTGGGTTTTAATACCCCAGACCAAGTTGCAAACTATCTTTTACTTGCCTACGAACCACTTAAAGATTTTAAAGTGGGAACTACAAATACGAATATTTTTCTTACCTCTTTTTCAAAACCAAAAGAGGTTTTTTTCGCACTTCGTCAAACGGCAGGCACACATGAGTTTGACCGTTTTGGAACTGTGAGAAAACTGCAAGAGTATGCAGAGCAAAATCTTCCTGTTCGCATCCACGGCTTTCCTTCGTTTATGTATTTTACTCTGATGCAGATGAAGGAGATGGATATAAAAGTACAACTTCATCCCGATTCACTTGTGATGTTTGGCGGTGGCTGGAAAGGTTACGCTAACAAAGAGATTTCAAAAGAAGAGCTCTTCTCGCTCATAAATGAGTACTTAGGCATCTCACCTTCAAGAATTAGGGATGCTTATGGCTCGGTTGAACACTCCATTCCATATATAGAGTGCAAAAATCATAAACTCCATGTTCCAACATACTCAAGACTTTTTGTAAGAGATGTAAAAACCTTAGAAGTGCTTGACTATGGAGAGAGAGGCTTTATGAACTTTGTAACACCATACATCACTTCTGTTCCTGCTGTTAGTGTTATGATGGGAGATTTGGGCGTTATGCACAGAGCAAGTGAGTGTTCATGTGGAGCACAAACACCTTTCTTTGAAGTTCTTGGTCGTGCTGGTGTTAGTCAAAACAAAAGCTGTGCAGTCTCTGCATCTGAGCTGTTAAAAAAGAGAGGAGTTTAAGATGCAAAAACATTTATGGCAGGGAGAGTGGATAGGTGATGAGACTCTTTTAAACAATATTGAAAATATCACAAGTTTTATAGAGCCAGTTTTAGGCAGAGCATTTCCCCTAGAGTATCTTTTGGACATCTCGCAAAAGATGCATGAAGAACTCTCATCTCGTGGTAAACTTTTTGAGAAGTTTGTAAAGCTCGCTATGAAAACACAAGATGCTTCAAAACCAAAAGCAGAGGCGATGCTTGATAGTATCATCTCTTTTATCTCTAAAGATGGCTTAGAGAAAAAACTTATCGCTGAACTTGGGAGTTCAAACCCTTTTGTAATTGAGAGAACTTCTATGAAAGAGGAACATTTTGAATCTTGGATGCCACTAGGAACGCTTGTTCATATCGCTCCTACAAATGTTTTTACAGTTGGCGTGCTTTGCGTGTTTGAGGGACTCTTAAGTGGAAATATAAATATCCTAAAAACTTCGACAAATCAAAACCGACTCCCTCAACTCTTTTTAGAAGCCTTTTTAGAGTTTGATACAAAAGAGTTACTAAAGCCTTATATCATCATCTTAGAAGTCTCTTCAAAACAAAAAGAGCTACTTCAACAAATCATAGATTGTGCAGATGTTGTTTCCGCTTGGGGAAGTGAAGAGGCGATAAAAAGTGTGCAAAGTATGACTCCTCAAGGTGTAAGATTTGTAGCTTGGGGACATAAAATATCTTTTGCCTACTTTGCAAAAGAGAAGATAGAAGATAGAGATGCTATGAGAAAAGTAGCAGAAGATATCTGTCTCTTAGATCAAAATGCCTGCTCAAGTCCTCAAGATATTTTTGTGGAGAGTTCTGATTTTGAAGTGTTAAAAAACTTTGCAGATAGCTTTGCATCTGTCTTAGGGGAAGTATCACCAAAGATGCCAAGAACTACTCCTAGTAGTGGAGCTGAGGCTGAGATTAGTACAGTTCTTAGCATCGCTAAAACCGAGGAGGCTTTGGGACTTACTTATGTCCTGCGAGCAGAAGATTTTAGCTGGTCAGTAATAGCTGATAGAAGAAAAAGTTTAGGAATATCGCCTCTTTTTAGAACCATACTTATAAAGCCACTTGAAGCAGATGAGATTATATCAGTGTTGCATCCAATGAAGAGTTACCTGCAAACCGCAGCACTTGTAGCTCCAAGAGAGAGGGTAGTTGAACTCTCAAGGAGACTTTTTGGAGCTGGATGTTTAAGGATTAGAGAAGCTGGGCATATGCATGATGGCTATATTGGTGAGCCTCATGATGGTGTCTATGCACTTCCTTCTTTTATGAAAAAAATCTCTCTGCTTTTAGGTGATGAGTTAGATAGAGTTGCGAGTTTTACAGAGTTTGAAGGCTCTTATACAAGAGAGTTATCCAATGTACCTATTATGAATAAAGAGAGATTTCAATCTTTGGAAGTTCCAAAAGAGCTTATAGATTTAGTAGTCAAAAGCGGTGGTTCATCTGGTAAACCTACTTACGCTTACTATACTTATGAGGATTACCATGCACAAATGAAAGCTACTGCTTATGGTCTTTATAGCGCTGGACTTGACCCTAAAAGAGATAGTGTTATAAATATGTTTGCAGCTGGGCATCTATATGGTGGATTTTTGAGTTTTCATACTATTTTAGAGTATCTAAAAGTTCCACACTACCCGATGGGGATTATGGAAGATACTGAAGTGGTTGGTAAACTTATAGTTGAACATAAGATAAACTCGATTTTAAGTCTTCCTACTTTGATTATGAAGCTATTTGCAGATAATAAAGAGCTATTTAAAGAGCATAAAGTGGTAAAAAAACTCTTCTTTGGAGGCGATCACTTTCCAGAGGAGCAGATAGAGTATCTGAAATCTGAGTTTGGCGTTGAGCTAGTTCGCGCTGCTGCTTATGGAAGTAACGATGCTGGTCCACTTGGGTATCAATGTAGTGATTGTGCATCAAATGAGTACCATCTACTCTCAAGCATTCAAGAGCTTGAAATCTTTGAGCTTGATAGTGAAGTAAAAGTGCCCCATGGAGAGAGTGGAAGACTTATCTTTAGCTCCAAAAAGAGAAAAGGTCAAAATATCCTACGATATGAGATCGGTGATACTGGCTTTATAAACAAAGAGCCTTGTTCATGTGGACGAGTTGAGACAAAATATACTCTTCAAGGAAGAAGTAGCGATGTCTTTAAAGCTGGCGGACCATTTTTGCATTTTAACAAGTTTACAGACTGTCTCGAAGTTGGCTTTGGTTATAGCGGAGTCTCTCAAATCATCCTCACTAATGAGGGAATTGATATGAAACTTACACTTAAAGTTGAAGATAGTATTGGTGTGAGTGGGGAAGATGTGAGTAAGTATTTACTGAAAAATTATGAAGATTTACATCTTAGTTGTGTTGAGCTAGGCTTGAAGTTAGAGACACTTTTAGTGGGTAGTGATGAGTTTGAAATGGTTGTTCATTCTGGGAAAATCAAACATATTATAGACAAAAGGATAGCGCAATGAAAAGATTTTTAGAACATGTGAACTTTGTCCGTAAAAACTCGTCTTACTATGCAAAGCACTATAAGGATATTGAGCAAGATTGTGATGATATCTCAAAGTATCCTATTGTAGAACAAAAAGAGTTTTGGAGAGCAAACGAAAACTTTGGCGAGGGAGTTCTTACATCTAAGCATGAGAGCGGAATAGTCTTTAAAAGCGGAGGAACTTCTGGCAATCCTAAGTACTCTTACTTTACTGCAGAAGATTGGGATAGATTTACAGAGGTCTCAGGACGAGGCTTTAGACAAAATGGTGTAAAAAAAGGCGACCGCATCGCTAACTTATTTTATGGTGGAGAACTCTACGCATCTTTTATCTATTTGAGTGACCTTATCAAGTGTGCTGATATTGGCGTGAGTTATCCAATATCTGGACAGACTGAGATATCTGTTGTGGTAGAGATGCTTGAGAAATTAAAGATAAATGTTATCGCTGGTGTTCCAACTACCATAATGAACATAGTCTCTTATCTTCAAGCTCATCGTGAGATAAAGGTAAATATTGACCTTATACTCTTTGGTGGAGAGTCGTTTTATGATGACCAACTTGAGGTTATTAAAGAGGAGTTTGGCGATATAAAAGTGCACTCAGTTCTTTATGCATCTGTAGATGGTGGAGAGCTTGGCTACTTTGACGCTGCGACTTGCCAAAACGGAGAGCATAGAGCATTTGATGAGAGTACTATTATGGAGATAGTTGATGAAGATACAGGGGAAGTGATAGATGAAGTAAACAGAGCGGGCGTGCTTTTAGTTACAAACCTAAATAGAAAGCTTATGCCGCTCATTCGTTATCCTGTTGGCGATATGGCGATGTGGTGCGAAGAGGCTGGAGTAAAAGACAGAAGATTTAAACTACAAGGTCGCTCACAAGAGGGCGCTAGAATAGGGCCTGCTACACTCTATGCTCAAGATATTATGGATGTATTAAAACATTTTAGTAGTGAGGTTCAAGTTCTAAACTTCCAGCTACTTGTAACTCATGATGAGAAAAAGGATAGGGCGGTTATAAAGGCTGCTCCTGCACTTATGCCATCAGATGCAGAAACTCTTTCAGCTAAAATTATAGAGTATCTTTACGAGCAAAGAGCTATGTTTAAAGAACTCCTTAGCAACAATATAATTCATCCCATTACTCTAAAGTGGTGCGATGCAGATGCCTTAGAGAAAAATCCTAGAACGGGTAAAACAAAAAGAATCTTAGATAAAAGATTGAACTCTTAATATGTATAAAACAAGTAAGGTTATTATTAAAAACAATTTTGACTCTATAGAGCCTTTGGTTGAGTACCTAAACTCCATCGGCTCGATTGTGGGACTAAACAAAAAAGAGATACAAAAAATCTCTTACGCCCTTGAAGAGAGCCTACAAAACAGCATCTCATTTGATTTTGAATCTGGTAGTGAAGAAGATATAGAAGTTGAAATCACACATATAGCATCTGGACTAAAAGTCACTATCTCTGATAATGGCATCCCTAAAAATCCTTTTAAAAAAATCGATCAGAGCCTTGATGATATGGTAAAAGATGTCTCATTTGAGTCTCTTGCAAAGAGTGATGGGGATGATATAAGTGCGCTTAGTGATTTTGTAATTCATAGGCTTTTAGATAAATACAGCTATATAAACAAAGGAAAAGATGGTCGCTCCATAGAGATGACAATCTACGCATCTAACAAAAGAATCCAAGAAGAATCAGAGCCAGAACTCACAACAAAAGAAGATAAGTTTAGTCTCATTAGAGTTCCAAAAAGCGGGGATATTACTGGCATCTCTCGTCTTTTTTATAAAACTTATGGCTACTCCTATCCAAATGATATGGTTTACTACCCTGATAGACTAATAAACAAGATAGAAGATAACTCTCTTATTCCTATGGTTGCTATATCAGAGCAAGAGAGAGTTATAGGGCATATCGCTTTGATGCAGCCATATGAGGGTGCAAAGATAAGTGAGTGGGGGATGGCTATTAGTGACCCTCTGTTTCGTGGACAAGGCATTATGAGCAGTCTAATTTCAAAGATTATGCATAAAGCTGGCGAGTCTTCATATCATGGCATCTTCTCTCACTCAGTTACCAACCATGAGTTTACGCAAAAGATCTGTGTTAAGTATGGTTTTAGTGATGTAGCCCTTTTAGTTGGTTATGCTGGATCTGATGTCTCATTTAAAAATATCACTAATAATTTAACTCAAAGAGAGTCAACCATTATAAGTTATAACGCCCTAAAAAAAGAGTCCACCGTTGAGCTTTTTATGCCAAAAAAACATGAGGAGATGATAAAAAAAATCTATAATGGAATTGGTATAAAAGCTATACAAAAAAGCCCAAATAAAGGGGCGAAAATAGCAGTTAAGACTGAACTAACAGATACTATAATATCCGCTTTAAACATTGCGGAGATAGTTATTAAAAGCATAGCATCTGATGCACTAGAACTTCTAAAATACTTAACAAAAAAGTTCTCTATTGCAAAGATAGATATTATCTACTTATGTATAGATTTAGAAGATGAAAACTCACAAGACTTAGCAGAAAAACTAGAAGAGATAGGCTATATATTTGGAGGAATATTTCCACACTATCATCATGAAAACACCTTAGTATTTCAGTTTATAAATAATATAAAATTTGACTACTCTCTTATCCGATGCCACACACCATTAGCACAAGAGTTAAGAGATTATATTCATTCTCAAGATAGTAACCAAATAGATGAGTAAAAAAACTATCTTTTTTATGGCTCTTCTTATAACTGGAAATATGATAGGTGCTGGAATTTTAGCTGTACCTATAGTTGCTGGCTTTGCTGGTTTTTATCCCTCACTTTTTGCTATGTTTTTTTTATGTGCGGCTATGCTTTATACTGGATTTGTTCTCATTCATGAGATAAATGAAGAAAAACAAGACACATTTAATCTTCCTAGTCTCTATGGACAACACTTTGGCGTGAGTGGAAAGTGGATAACATCTATAGCAAATATGACTATTTTTTATGGCGTGCTAACAAGTTACTTAGCTGGCAGCACACAACTGAGCATGATACTTTTTAACATTGAGAGTAGTTTTGAGCCTCTAGTTCTTTTAACCATCTTTGTTTTGTTTACTGCACTAGCAGTCTCTAGCATAACAATCATAGAGAGATACAACTCATTTTTTATGCTTATCCTTGCAGTCGCGTTTTTATCTCTTATTGGGCTTGGAGCTCCTGAGATAGAGACAAATAGGCTATCTAATGTAGATTGGAAATTCTTACCAGTTGCAGTTCCAATGATTGTCGCTGGCTTTGTTTTTCACTATGTAATGCCTAGTTTATGTAAGGCTTCAAAGTGGAGCAAAGAGATATATAAACCAGTCTTAATAGGAATGGCAATAGCTCTTTTTATGAATATACTCTGGCTTATTGTAGGCATCGGGGTTGTACCAAAATTTGGCGAGGTGAGCCTGCTAGATGCGTATGTTACTGGAGTGCCAGTGACTGTAGAGATGTCAAAAATCTTAGGCTCAGAGATTTTTTTAGTAGTGGCTTCAATCTTTGCAATTGTAGCAATTACCACTTCATTTATATCTATAGGGATGGCGTTAAAAGACTTCTTAGAAGATATCTTTACCAATAGTTTTAATCTACAAAACAGATACCTTCTCTTTGCGGTGGCATTTTTACCGCCTCTTTTTATCTCATATCTCTACGCAGATATTTTTTTAAAGGCTTTGGGTTTTGTCGGTGGTTTTGGAGTGGTGATTTTGTTTGGGATACTCCCTAGCATCATCGCTTATAAAAGAGCTAACACAAAGATTAGCAAGCTTATCTCAAGGTTCTTCATTCTTGTTTTTTGTGCTATGCTTGTGCTAACATTGCTACAAACGTTTGGCATTATAGATATAGCCCCAGCTAAAGGATAAAAATGGAAGTGAACTTTTTTTTAGAGGATAAAACACTTATAGTCGCACCTAGTGGAAAACTAGATACTTTTAGTGCACCAAAATTTGGTACACAACTCGCAAAACAGCTAGAAGAAAAGCCAGAGTCTTGTTTGCTAGACCTCTCAGGGGTTACTTTTCTCTCAAGCTCAGGGCTACAAGTACTCCTAGCTGGTGCTAAAACTTCTAAAAAAGAGGGCATAAGATATGGAGTTTTTGGGATGCAAGAGATGGTTAATGATGTCTTTTTCTTATCTGGTTTTAACAACTTTATAGACTCCTTTGAGACAAAAGAAGAGGCTCTCTCTTAAATCTTATGGCAACATTTACAATGCACCTAAATCAGCTCGAAGAGACTCTGTTAAAGATAGAAACGTTTCTTGGAGATGCTGATGAAAAAACCAAATTTAAAGTGATGTTTATCTGTGAGGAGTTGCTTACAAACTTAGTTCGTCATGCTGACTTTGAAGATAGAACTCCCTCTATATCTCTTAAGATAGAGTCCGATAAAGGGAGTGGATTTGTGATGGAGTATAGAGATAACTCAAAAGCCTTTAATCTCCAAGACTACAAAGACCCAAATATAGATGCCGAGATTGAGGAGAGAGAGCTTGGAGGTTTGGGTATATATTTAGTTAAAAAATACGCACCAAACTTAGAGTATAAACAAGAAGATGGTTTAAATGTCTTAAGGCTTAGTTTGTGAGTAGCATCTCTATACGCTTTGCTCTAGCATCTGTCTCTGTTGCTCTTTTTGTTTTGGCTTTTACAGGTAGCATCAACTACTTTTTTTTGAAAAAAGAGCTCTTAGAGGATGCAACGCAAAAAGCGCATCTTATGGAGAAATATAGCAGATATCAAATAGAGACTCTAATCTCAAAAGCAGAAAAAACATCCGCAAGGCTAGATAATCTTTTTCAAGATGGAGATTTCAGTAAAGCGGCTATAAAAGAGAGACTGATAAATATGCTAGAAGAAGAGGACTCTTTTTTTGGTACAACGATAGCTTTTAAGCCTACAGAGATTAACAAAACCCCTTTTTCGCCATACTATTACAAAGAAAAGCAAGGGATTGGCTATAGAGATTTAGCTCAAAAAGATTATAACTATCTTACAAAAGAGTGGTACAAAATACCTCTAGAGCAAAAAGAACCTCTATGGAGCGAGCCATACTTTGATGAGGGTGGCGGAGATATGCTAATGGCAACATATAGCAATCCAGTTTTTTATAAAGATGAACTCATAGCTATTCTTACTCTAGACATTACCCTACAAAAGATTCAAGAGATGGTCTTGGCCATTGAGATTCTTGATTCTGGATACGCTTTTATACTCTCGAAAGAGCATAAAATTTTAGCTCATAAAAATCCTGCACTTATTATGAAAATCCATGATGAAAAACTCATCAAACACAATGAGATGATCAAAGAAGAAGAGCGCTGGACTTACTATGTAAATATTAAAAATACTAAGCTAACTCTTGCCATTGTTTTTCCTGTGGATGAACTCTTTTCATCTTTGCACTATATGTCTATCATCTACATTCTACTAGCTACTATTGGGGCAATTTTACTTATCGTTACGATGGTTTTAATATCTCGTAGGGTCACTGAACCACTAAGAGAGCTTACTCTCATAACAGATGATATAGCAAATGGCGATTTTAACAAAAAGATACCTCTTCCAAAGACTCAAGATGAGATTTACAGACTCTCCTTTGCCATAGATACCATGCAAAAGGCTATAAAAGAGTATATAAAAAACTTAAGAGATGCTACGATTGAGCAGCAAAAAATAGATAGTGAGCTTGAGATTGCAAAGTCTATCCAAAGAAGCATGTTACCAAAGAGCTTGCCAAAAAATGAGAGTATAACGCTCTGTGCGATGTTAAAACCAGCGAGGGCTGTTGGTGGAGATTTTTATGACTTTTTCTACATAGATGAAGAGTATCTATGCTTTTTAATTGCTGATGTGTCTGGCAAAGGTGTACCGGCTGCTATGTTTATGTCAGTAACTAGGAGCTACCTCAGAGCATATTCAACCATAGGTTTAACTGCAGCACAAATAGTTGAAAAACTAAACAACACCATCGCATCTAACAATGATGCAAATATGTTTGTTACACTCTTTTTTGGGATATTAAATGTAAAAAGTGGAGAGTTAAACTTCGCTAATGCTGGGCATGATGAACCCTACCTCTTAAGTGAGGGTGGGGAGTATAAGAGGTTAGAAGGGGCTGGCAATAGTGTTGTAGGAGCTTTTGAAGATTTGATTTTTAGGGATGAGACTATTTTTTTAACTAAAAACTCTAAACTCTTTTTATACACTGATGGAGTAACAGAGGCTTTTTCAAAAGATGATGAGCAATTTTCAGATAAAAGATTAAGAGATGCGCTAAATGATTCCACATCAAATAGTGTAAGCCTAACTATGCAGCATGTAGAAAATTCAATAACAAACTTTACTAAAGATTGTGAGCAAAGCGATGATATCACTATGCTACTTTTAGAATTTAAGAGGAGTTGATTTTTATAATAAAATACTATAATTTAACCTTCTGATTAATCTATAAACTAGATTCCGTGTCGAGCACTAAATGACGGAATGCGCGTCATCCTGAACAAACAAACTGTCATACTGAACTTGATTCAGGATTCAACTTAATGATTGTTCAGAGCATTAAATTACTATTAAGAAACTATGGGAGAGTATGTGATGATTCGCTTGGTATATGTAAGTAAGGCTACAAATGAGATGAGTAGTGATTTACTTATGGAGTTATTAAAACAAAGCAGAGAGAAAAACTCTAGGCTTGGGCTAAGTGGAATGCTACTTTATGGTGGAGGAAACTTTTTGCAGATTATTGAAGGTGAAAAGGAGACTGTTGAAGCACTTTATGAAATTATCTTAGCAGATAAGAGACATGAAGAGTGTGTCTTAATTGATAAGAGTGATATACAAGAGAGAACTTTTGGAGAGTGGTCTATGGGCTTTGAGCTACTAAAAGAAGAAGATATCTCAGACATACAAGGTTATACAGAATTTCTTACAAGGGCTATGCGCCCAAAAGAAATTGCTATAAAGCCTGATAATATTTTGGGACTCCTTTACAGTTTTAAAAAGAGTTTTTAATTTGCTAATTGTGTTTTGCTATAAAAATAAAAGTAGTGTCATCATCTAGGGACTCTATCTTACTCATAAATTTTTCTTTGAACTCTTGCGCAGTTAGTGAGCTACTGAAATCTTCTTCTATATAGTCCCCGTAAGACTCATCTTCAACAAAAGTACTATTTTCTACTATGCCATCACTAAAGAAGAGAAACTTACTAGCCTCACTTATATCACAAGTGTTTATCTCAATCTTATCGGTATATGGACTGATGGGAGGGTTATTTGATTTTAATCTGATTACTTCAGCATCATTTTGCATTAAAAGTGAAGCTGGCATCGAAAATTTAGCATATTTTAGGAGCTTATTAGAAAAATCAATGAGGATAAAATCTGCGCAAATAACTTCATAATCTACTAAAAGCACAGAGATGTAAGCGATAGCGCTATCTATAAGCTTCTTAAAATCTACAGGCTTTTTCGTATCTATGAGGTGGTTTACATAAGAGGTAAGGAGCATGGCACTAAGGGAAGCTGATAGCCCTTTTCCCATACCATCGGCGATCATAAAAAACATCTGATTTTCATTTAGTTTTCTGGCACTATATGCATCTCCACTAAGTGTATCGTGTGGCTGGTAGATAATATCTAGTTTATAAAGAGAGTTGTGAATAAGTTCTTGAGAAAAGTCATTACGCATAATAAGTAACTCTTTTTTTAAGGCTAACTCTTCTTGATAAGCGTTATAGATTTCTTTTTCTTTTAATGCTTTTAGTGCTAACTCTTTTTGTTTTTTTACATATTTGTTGATAGTGATTAACTGAGTCACATTTTCAATAGCATCTAGAACTTTACTAGCATCTAGGGGCTTTTGAAAAAAGTTATTTACGCTTAGTTGGAGCGCTTTAATGATTATATCTATATCTTTAGTTGCAGATGCAAGGATGATAGGAATCTGTTTATCCATCTGCCTAATCTCTTCTATCATTTCAAGACCGCCCATACTAGGCTCACTAATGATAAGGTCAACTTCTTCTTGCAAAAATATATCTAGTCCTTCTTCTGCGTTAGATGCAAAGATGATAGACTGAAATTTTTCTTGTAAAATGATTTTATAAAAATCTTGAGTGAGTTTCTCTTTTTCAACACAAAGTAGAGTTAGTGGTCCTAAATTTTGTGTTGTTTTATTATCTATTTTTTGCATTACATTTTAAACTTACTAAGTTCATCTTGAAGTGTGTTTGTGTTGTTTGAGAGGTGTTTTACAACGCTCTCAATAGCATCGCGATGAGAACTGCTCTCTTTAGAGATGCTGATAACTTCATCCATATGAGCAATAAGTTCTTTGGTTTTTGTAGCAATATATGTACTTTGATGAACAACGGCTAGGGAGTTCTTTGTCGTTGCTAAAAGATTGTTTTGGGTATTTTGTGAAAAATCTATTAGCTTTTGTGCTGAATCTGAGATGCCATTCATATTGCTTGAAGTATGTGAAGTTTCTTCAGATATTTCAACCACATTTTGAGTAATTAAATTTACATTAGAACTTATCTCACTTAGTGATTTTTGTGTACGTTCTGCAAGTTTACGAACTTCATCTGCTACAACCGCAAAACCTCTTCCATGTTCGCCTGCTCTTGCTGCTTCGATAGCTGCATTTAGTGCTAAAAGATTTGTCTGGTCTGCAATATCAGAGATTATAGAGAGAACATCTTTTATATTTTTTGCTTGTTGAGTTAAAGAGGAGACTTTTACAACTAGCTCTTGCTGAGAGAGATTATTATCTTCTATAGAACTGACTACTAGATTAAGCTCACCAATAAACTCATCAAGTACGCTAAATGTCTTTTCAAGATCTTCTGTTACTGTAATAGAAGCATCTTCGACTGAGTCAAGACGGGTGCCTACTTCATTTACAAGCATGCCTATAGTATTTATTTTTTTATCAGCAATTTCGCCACCAGCAGTCAATTTTTCAACTATAAAAGATAGTTTTTCATTTTCTACAAGATTTGCAGATGAGACATCTTTTGCTTGATATACACTTTTTTTGAACTCGCCAACCATCTTTTGAATCGCCATAGAGATGTGAGATATCTCATCTTTTGAATCTATAGAGATATCGTGAGATAGGTCAAGATTTTTTGATACATACTCTATCTTCTCAAGGCTTTTACGAACATTTGTATTTACGCCAGTGGCAATAATAGAGATAACAACAAATATAGCTACTGTAAAAATGATATAACTAGCAAGAGTTATAACAACGCCCTTATAAGCTTTTGACTCAAGTGCTTCAAGCATTTGAGAGTTTTGTTTAGCAAGCGCATCATCTACCTCTTTTAGAAGGTTTATTTTTTGAGTAATAGTTTCAAACCACTTCTCGCTATTGATATTAAAACCCCCATCTTGAGCTTTCTTAGCAGCAATATCACGCATTTTATCTACTTCTTTAACGATAGGAGAATCCATAGTTATCACATAAAGTTTTTTAGATTCATCAGAAGCTAGAGAGATAAAAACCTCCATATAGCTATCTTGTTCCGCCATAAGCTTAACCCATTTTAAGTACATACCTTCGCCAAACTTATCCACAGCAAAAGTGTTACTAAGTACCGCACGCTCTATTCCAGCCCTCTCTTTAGACTTTAAGAAATTTGCATAAGCACTCAAAGCTTTGATAGTCTGTGCGGCACTACCTATCTTAGCCGAGTAGGAGATAATGTCTAAAATCTTTGCATTCATATCTGTATAGTAGGCTATAGCTTCTTTGGCTTGGATGCTAAGTGAATCTATTTTAGAGCGGATAGAGTCTAGTTTTTGTGTCTCTTTATAGAGTGCCTTGAAATCACTTTCTAACTCTTTAGAAGACTCAATACCTAAAGAGTTAGTAAATAACACAAGCTCTTTTAATCGAGTATTTGTTAGCTCTCTTTGTTTTTGTAAAGTAGCGCTAAATTTAGTCCCGCTAGAGCCTAAAAATCCAGCACTAGCACCTCTCTCTTTTTGTGTCTCATGGATAAAGAGGCTAAGCTTTTGAGAGATTATGTTTAAGTCTTGTTGATATTTTATAGCAGTTCTCTCTTGCAAACTTTTAAAAAAAGTAATCGTGATTATTACTAGAGCAAAAGAGACTATTATAGCTATGATTATATTGAGCTTATTTTTGATACTCATATCTATACCTGTTTTGCATTAAATGCTTTTACAAGACTTAAGTCTTCTAAGAGAGCAATTAGTTTGAGATTTTTAACATGTAGGTGCAAGTCAATATTTTTTGTATGCACTAGCATGTTAAAGTATCCAATAACTGAAGATGTGATAGAGATTGAGTCAAGTATCTCGATTGTGAGATAACTAGAGTCCTCTATAGCCGAATCTACAGCCAATTTAATAGCTTGAAAGTCTGCGATGCTTTTAATGTTTTGGGTGATTATTATGCGGCTTTGTGCTGTTTTGATTTTCATGTCTTTTCCTTGTTGTGATACTTGAGCTAAATCTATTTCGCCAAGTATAATACAAGAGTGACTAGCAACTGTCTAGTGAGTCGTGTTCTTAGTTAGGGTTTTGCTTACTTAAGAGCTCATAGAGTTTTGTAACATCCCTTTGAACACCTAAATAGTACTTTAATTCCAGGGTTTTTTTGTCAAAGATAGGTGATATTGTAACCTCGTTATAAATTAGCCTGCCATCTTTATGGTAGTTTCTTACGACGGTAGTTATATCTATCTTTGCCTCAATTGCTTTACGAATATCATCCAACTCAGGTTGATTTGTATCCTGATTTTGGAGGTAGCGAGGATTTTTACCTAGCACATCTTCTATGGAGTATCCAAAAGTATTTACAAAAGCTTCATTGGTATATATAACAGGATTATCTTCTTGATTTGGGTCTGTAATGGTTATGCCGTGTTTTGCTTGGTCTAGTATGTCAAAAAAGTACTCTCCAATATCAGGAAGTCCTTCACGATACTTCTCAAGGGCATAAAGTCCACCATAATAGTTAGTTATCTTAAGGACAGGTATTTTTTTGCGAAGCTCGCTTATGAGAGTTCTCACACTCTTGGAGTTAAAATCTTTGTCATCACACTCCCAAATATGATTAAAAATATCATAATTTTGAGCAGGTCGACCACGACAAGAGATGAGATACTCTAAGCAGGATGTTATAGATGCAGTAAGTGGTACAATTTCATCATTAATTCTGACATTTTGAGTATAACAATCCCAATATGTGCTAGGTCCGAGTTTTATCTTTTGCATCTATAATCCTAATCGTACAGAGGTCGTTTCTAAATAAGCTTCTTACTCTTTTTTAAAAGTTTAGAGATAGCGTTAAGTTCTTTTTGCATCTTCTCCTTTTCTTGCTCTGTCTCAAGAGTTTTCATATCTTGTTTGAGTTGTGCTTTTTTTAGAGATAATTTTTCAATTATCTCCTTTATTTTCTCTTGTTTTGTTAAAGCTAGGCTCTCATTTTTAAGATATTTTTTGATTTTACTTATAATTTTACTTAGTTTCATTGAAGTTTTCTCCTATCTCTTTGATGAGACTGTTGTCTATAAATAAAATAGTTGCCATCTCTAGTAACTTCTTTTGAGTAGAGTAGATTGTAGCACTATCGTTCATAAGAGAGGTTGCCATTGTGGCTTTTATCTTTCCCTCACGAATGAGCTTGTCTGTTTTTGCAGAGTTTGTTAAATCATTTGCTTGTATGGTTGACTTTAGCATCTCTAGTTGAGTAAGCCTCTCTACTTCATCCTCTGTTGCATTTATGATATTTATATCTATCAAGATAGATGCTAGCTCTTTTCTTAACAAGTTATACTCATTTTTTATAAAATCATTTCTACTCTTAAGATAAAAATTTAGATTTCTTTGAATATCTCTTGTATCTTTTAAAACCTCCACTATAATCTTTGCACTTCGCTTTAAATCGTGTACTTTTTGTTGCTCTGGGCTTGTCATGTTCTCTTGGGCAAAAGATGAGTATTTGATGATTTCACTATAGAGTATCTTTAGATTTGACTGATATATCTCATCTATATCGGTGTTTATTTTAGTAACTTCTTTAGAGATTTGAACTTCTAAATCCTCTTTTGTTTTAAGGTTGGTTGTGTGCAGGTTTATCGCATGAAACATCGCTCTTTGACAATTTTCATATAGATTTATAACCTCTTTTTTGATAGAAACAATGGCAGCCTCTGGAAGTGTTAAATTTACCTCAAGAAGGTACTTCGGTTTTGAGTGGGCAGAGACTTTTTTCTTTATAAGTCTTTCTGAGAGTGCGACTATTTGATTTACAAAAGGTGAAAGAACTAAAAGGCCGATGATACTAAAGAGTGAGTGAAAAAGAGCTAACTTCATTCCATAGTTGTCTGCATCTATACCAAGATAGGGAGCGGTAATATCTACAAAACCGCTAATAAAGCCTATAAAGATGGTAACTATAGTAGCTGTAACAAGGTTAAAAACAAAGTAGGCAAAAGCGACTCTTTTTCCATTTTCATTAGATGCCAAAGATGCCAAAATAGCTGTAAGAGTAGTTCCTAAGTTAGCACCTATAACTAAAGCAAGAGCATTTATATAGATGATACTGTCTGCATTTAGTGCGGTGATAACAATAGCTAGAGTTGCAGCACTAGACTGAATGACAACAGTTACAATAACCCCTATAACTATGTAGACTAAGATTCCAAGTATGCCTTCCATGGAGTAAGCAGCTAAGTCTATAGAGTCTTTTAATGTATCAAAACCCTCTTTCATATAAGCGATGCCAAGGAAGATAAATCCTAGACCAAGAAGAACATTTCCTAAGCCTTTATAGGCGCTATTTTTGGCAAACCTCAAAACAACACCAAAAACTATAAGAGGCATAGCGTAAAGGGAGATTTTGACATCTACGCCAAGACTAGAGATTATCCATGCGGTTGTAGTGCTTCCTAGATTTGCTCCAAAGATAATTCCCACACCTTGGACTAAGGTTAGAAGCTCAACTGACAAGAAGGAGATAACAATAAGAGATGTAATAGTTGAACTTTGAACAAGAGCAGTGGAGATGACTCCAGTTAAGATAGAGTAAAATAGGTTGCTAGTAAACTTTTGGAGCAGCTTATCTAAAATACCGCCAGAGAGTAACCTAAAGCCATCTTGCATAAAAAACATACCGATTATAAAGATAGCGATGCCACTTAGTAAAATAGCGAGGTCTTGGTAAGCAATTACAAAATATGCAAAAAAAACAAAGCCAAATATAAGAAGCAATTGTTTAGACATATAGACATCCTAAAGGTATTTTAAAACTCGGTATTGTAGCTAATTTTAGAGGTAGATTATACTTTTTAGTCACACTCTAATTAGGGTGTGACGTAGTGTTGAAGTCTTTTATGCTCACTCCACCTCCAAAGAAGGAGGAGTGAGAGATGAAGAGTTTGCATCAAAACTCTCTGTTATATCTATGCAAAGTGAGGACGGATTGAATCGCACCAAGATTTTATACGCTTCGTACTTAGGTCGTCTTGGTTGTCTTCATCAAGTGCTAATCCTACAAACATACCATCAACCACGGCAGTTGATTCATCAAATTCAAAGCCATCGGTTGGAAATGAGCCTACAACATTTGCGCCTAAAGAGACTACTTTTTCATAGATAGTTCCCATAGCAGATAGAAAGTGATCAGGATACTCTTCTTGATCTCCAAGACCAAAAAGGGCCACAGTTTTACCACTTAACTCAGCGTTGTCGAGGTTGCCAATATAGTCTTCCCAATCATCTTGAAGATCTCCATCACCCCAAGTTGATGAGCCAATTATAAGAGCGTCATACTTTGTCATCTCATCATTTGCAGACTGAGCAATATCGTGCATGGTTATGTTTAAGCCAGCTAAAGACTCTTTAATCTCTGTAGCCATGTTCTCAGTGTTTCCTGTTGAGGAAGCGTAAAAAAGTCCAATTTTTTTCATAATTTTCTCCTTTTAAAGAGCTATGTATAAAGCTCTTTTCTTGATATGACAAGATAATAGAGCATTAAAGCTTAAATGAGCATTATTAAATAAACCTATTTTATAAAGCTATGTTATAGAAAATTAGTTCTATTTTTAAGATTAGCATAACTTTTAAAATTCTCATCTTTTGGCGCATCTAAATAATCTTCTCTTGCAAATCTATACTTAGCATCTGCATACTCTTTACTCTTATCTCTGTTTAATCCGATGCGAGATGAAGAGTAGATTTTAAAATCTCTTTTGGTAGATGAGACTAAAGAGATATCTTTTTGGTGTTTGTGAAAATAGTCTTGAAGCTCCTCATGTTGCGTGATATTACTATCTATCAGAGATGCAAGGTATTTTTTTACCGTAGCACTTCCTGCGAAAAAAGAGTTTTTATGCTTAATACCTCTCATTAAGATGCTTCCTAGAAATTTACCATCTCCAAAAGTGATACCAGCGCCTCCTCTTTGCCACGCTTTTTTATGTACATAGATATAGTTATGGGTATCTCTTAGTAAATCATCTTGATGGACAAAGGGATCTTCGTAAGTTTTACTTTCATAAAAATAGAACTCTATCTCAGTTAGCTCTATCTCAATATCTTCTATTTTTAGGATTTTTTCATTTAAGATGCTCTCTGCAGCACGGTAAAATATCACCTCTAAAGATGCAATAGATTTGTCACTCTTTTGGATTTCTTCGTGAAGTTTAGTAAACCATCGTTTCATGACAATTTCCCTCCTTTTCTAACAAAGTTTATAACAAGCACACTTAAAATAGATACAAATACTATGATGCCCACAACTCCAAGTGTTCCATTCGTCCCTTGTGTAAATGGGAGTCCGCTTGTGTTGATACCAAAAAATCCAACTATAAGATTTAGCGGTAAAAATATGGCTGAGATGATAGTTAGTGTGTAGATTAGATGGTTCATCTTGTCATTTATGCGAGCTGTGTAAAAACTATATAGATAGTCTAGTTTTGAGTACTGAAGTGTTGCTGAACGAAGGGTTCTATCTATGTGTTCATGAAGATTTATATAGTTGTTTATGGGAAAATCGTCCCTGCTTTCATAATGCTCTATCATCTCATCTACAGTTAATTCTGTATGCATAAGAGTTCTCTCAATACGCAAAATATCTCTTTTTAACTCTAACCATTTTTTCATAAAACCACTTATATTTTGGTTCTCATATAGGTCTTCTTCTATATCCACTACAGCATCTCTATATGTTTCAAAAGATTTTAGTAGTTTGTCTATGATTTTATTTAAGATGCTGTGCATTGATACGAACTTATTATCAAGTTGCTTTAGCTCATCTTCTACTCTATCGTATAGATAATTATGCTCTTTTGTAATGACAAAACCAACTGAGTTAAATTTCAACTCATCCTCGACGATTGGGAGTCGCACAATAAGTAGGTCATACTCATCATTTACATCAAAAAGAGATGGATGAATCTCGTTTTTTAAATCTTCTAGGTGAAGCGCATCAAGGTTCTCTTTTATTTTGAGTAAAGTATTATTTTTTGACATAGAACTCTATTCCCTCTTGATGAAGTCTCTTAACTATCTTTTGACTGAGTTGAGATTTAAACTCCATAATCTGATGATATGGTGTTACATACCAAACATAGAGTATAAAACATGGCTCTATTGGGTCTGGAATGAGATGGATGCGAGGTCTAAAATCACGAGAGCGCATACCGTAACGCTTTTTGAGATGGCCATACTGTTTTGATGCCACCTCCATGTACCGCTCAGTTACTTCGAGAGTTATCTCGTTTGTGATTTGCTCAACTTTTTCTGTATCAGCTGCAAAAGGAATTCTAAACTCTATAAGGTCATAAATAGTTTTCATCTTATCATGCGTATAGTTATAAACATAGTTAGTTACAAAGTAGTTGTTTGGCACAAAAACGACTCTACCAGCTCTTTTTAGTTGTAAGGAGGTAGTGTTGTTAATGCTCTCATAGATGGTCATCTTAAAGGGAGAGATATCTATAATCTCGCCAATAATAGGGTTGTTATTCATATATAGCAAAACTCTATCGCCAATCTTAACAGAGCCACCAAAAGATAGTTGTATCCACGCTACTACGCTTTGTAAGTACTCTTTCATAGAGATAGTAATAGCAGCTGCAATAAAGCCTATAAGAGTTGCCGCATAGATAATATTGTTGATATTCAAGGCTATGATGACTAAAAAAAGAATAATAAAAAAAGAGATATTTAAAATTTTTTTTATCTTAAAGAGTTGGTCTTCATCTTTTGTTCTTTTTATAATAAAGTACTTTAGAAAGTGAAAAAGTAAAAAGATAAACACAACAACAGCGATGTTTACGCCATGTCTTGGAAGTTGCGTTTTTTCATAACTTTTTAGCTCATAAAGATATGCTTCTTTTGAGTGTTTTAAGACCTCTTTTTTATGCTCAAGTAAACCTTTTGCATTGTCAAAAAAGTCTATGGCTTTACGTAGCTGCTCCTCTTTTTGTGTATCTTTTTTCTCTTGGGCAGAAGCTAACTCTTTGTTTAAATACTCTTGTGCATCTTCGTACTCTTTTTCTAAGATGGTAAATTTTTGATTTTGGATATTAAAGCTATTGTTTTTGTTTTTGAAGAGATACTCTATGATGTTTATCTCTTTTGCATCAGATGCCACTCCAATCTTCTCAAGCATCCCAGCAAAAGATTGTGGAAGCTCATCTAGTATCTTTCTTTTACTAGTTTTGAGTGTTAAGAGCTGTGTTAGTTCAGACTTTCTCTTACCACTTGCTCTTTGGACTTCACCTTTGAGTGTTTTTATCTCATCATCTAGCTTGTCTGCCTTGAGTGAGTTGCTATATACCTGAAGCCAAGTGTTGTTTTGTTTATCAAGATAATCAAAATCTTCGGCATAAGTGAAACTAAAAAGCAGTAAAATAGCTAAAAAAGAAGTAAATAATTGTTTCAAAATTTCTCCAAAATAGTTATACAAAGTAGAGTATTATACACTTAAAATAACAAAAATTACATGGATACTAAAGGTTTAAGATTTATAACAATATGGATATAATAGTGACAATTAAGAGTAAGATTTATAAAAATTATTTTGAGGTTAATGGGTGGCTGGAATGAAAATTATTGGCAGACGAGAAGTTATATCTATCTTAGATTTAGAACTTTATAACTTAGATGCAAAGATAGATACAGGTGCGGATTCTAACGCCTTGCACTGTGATGATATACATATAGATGATAAGGGCTTTGTCCATTTTAGCTTACAAGATGAGGTGCATGAGGCATATCATGATAAAAAAATAGTTATGCCACTTCACTCTATAAAAAGAGTAAGAAGCTCAAATGGAAAGCTTCAAGAGAGAGCATCTATAAAAGTGAGCGTAGAATTTTTTGGTAAAAAATACAAAACAATTATTTCTTTAGCAGATAGAGCAGATATGAAGTATCCAATGCTCATAGGTAGAAAGTTTTTAAGTGGAAAATTTTTAGTAGATGTGTCGAAAGAATATATAGCAAAAAAAGATGAAAAGGTAAAAATATGAGAATTTATATACTATCAAGAAACAAAAATCTCTACTCTACAAAAAGGCTTGTAGAGGCTGCCACACAAAAAGGCTGGGAAGTAAGAGTTATAGACTATTTAAAATGTAGTATAGAGATTATGAAAGGGCAGCTTCACATAAACTATCAAGGTGCTCAACTTCCCATCCCAGATGCTATTATCCCAAGAATCGGCGCGAGTAGAACTTTTTATGGAACTGCGATGATTAGGCACTTTGAGATGATGGATGTCTTCTCAACTTCGGGGAGTTTAGCAGTTGCAAGGAGTAGAGATAAGCTAAGAAGCTTGCAAATCCTATCAAAACAGGGTGTAGATATGCCAAAGACTATCTTTGCATCTAACAAATCGAGTGCAAAAGATGTTATAGCTCTCAGTGGTGGTGCCCCTTTGATACTTAAAATTTTAGAGGGAACTCAAGGTGTTGGGGTGGTTTTAGTAGATAGCGAAAAAGCTGCAAAGTCAGTTTTAGATGCCTTTTATGGCATGGATGTAAATCTTCTTGTTCAAGAGTATATAGAAGAAGCAGGTGGGGCTGATATTCGTGTTTTGATAGTTGGTGGCGAAATCGTTGGGGCTATGAAGCGCCAAGGTGCAGAGGGGGATTTTAGATCAAACCTACATCAAGGCGGAAGTGCAACCGAACATAAGCTAACAAGAAAAGAAAAATCAACTGCTCTTGCCGCTGCAAAAGCTATGGGGCTTGGCATCTGCGGAGTAGATATGATTGAATCATCTCGTGGTCCACTTGTGATGGAGGTAAATTCATCACCTGGACTTGAGGGAATTGAGAAATCTACAAAGATAGATATTGCTGGTAAAATTATGGATTATATCGCTTTAAATGTAACTCCAAAATCTGATGTATTAAGTAAAAAAAGAAAGATTAAAAAAGATAGCATAGGGGCATAGATGCAAAAAGATAAGTTTGTTTTGGGGAACGTTGAGGTTGCTAGAGGAACTAATGTTACCATACTTCTTGACTTGCCTAAACTATACAACACACCAACTCAGTTACCAGTTAGAGTGATGAGAGGTAGAAGGGATGGCCCGATTGTATTTGTAAGCGCTGCCATCCATGGGGATGAGTTAAATGGTGTAGAGATTATTAGAAGGCTAAGAAAGCTAGAAATCTTAAAAAAATTAAGAGGCACACTTATCTTAGTGCCTATAGTAAATGTCTATGGCATTATGACGCTCTCAAGATATCTACCAGATAGAAGAGATTTAAACAGAAGCTTCCCAGGAAGCGTTAAAGGCTCACTCGCTAGTCGTGTAGCTAAGATATTTTTTGACGAGATAGTCTCAAAGTGTGATTTGGGTATAGACCTTCACACCGCATCTATTCACAAATCAAATCTTCCTCAAATCAGAACAAACATCAACAATGAATATACATTTAACTTAGCAAAAGTCTTTCAAGCTCCTGTAATACTTCACTCAGAGGTAAGAGATGGCTCACTAAGAGCCGTAGCGCAAGAAAAAGGAGTGCCTATACTTTTGTATGAAGCAGGCGGAGCTTTGAGGTTTGATGAGACCTCTATTAGGATAGGAGTTCATGGAGTTATAAATGTCCTAAGAGCAAATGGAATGCTTCCAAGAGTGGCTAAGAGAGTAAAAAAACTCCCAATAGTTACAAAAAATAGCCAATGGACAAGGGCTAACAAAAGCGGGATGCTAAGGACAATAAAAGCACTTGGAGATACTGTTCTTAAAGATGAAGTTGTAGCCTTTATAGATGAACCTTTAAGTGATGCTACTATGGAAGTAAAATCACCTTTTGCTGGAGTCATCATTGGAAAATCAGAGATTCCACTTGTTCAAGAAGGAGATGCCATCTTTCATATAGCGAAGTTTAGAAACTTAAATGTAGCGGATGATAAGATAGAGTATTTTAATGAAGATGCAATAGAACATAGCGAGTTTAACGAGTTAAATGATGAAGATATTATCGAGTAGCAAATTTTGTATCTCTAAGATTGCTAAAAAATTTCACTTATCATTTGTTAATCTACACTATGCTAAAGTAAGCGAAAAATTCAAATAGGGTGTAGAGTTTATGAAACAATTTAAATCACTTGTCGCAATAGATTTTTCAGAAGATAGTTTTACGGTTTTAAAAAGAGCGATGGAGTTTACACAAAAAATAGGTGGCATTATAGATGTTGTTCATATCGTAGAGAACTCCTTTTTTTCGCCCAAAAAAGATATCAATTATATTAAAGAACATAGTTTAGAAAAACTAAAAAAGACATTTGCTAACTTTGATGAGAAACATTTTCATTGTGTAGAGGGCAACACAAAAAAAGAGATTGCCAAAATTGCAAATATTCTTAAATCGAAGCTTATTATTATTGGTAAAAGTGGAGAGACTTACAGCTTTAGCGAGGTCTATTTAGGCTCACATACAAAACATATAGTAAGAAGTGCAGATGTCCCTGTATTGATTCTTAAAAAAGAGAGCGAGATTGTAGCAAACAATATTTTACTTCCCACTGATCTCTCTACATGTTCAGCAGAGGCCATCTTAAAGATTGCAAAAATATTTCCTAATGCCTATCTTACTCTTGTGCACTTTTTTACTATTCCTTTTGAGGCGCGTCTCAACAGTTACGGATTTAGTGATGAGGATACTATAGAGTATATGAGTGTGATGAAAGATAAAAGTGAGAGAAATCTTGAACAATTTATTCAAACAATAGATATTCCTCAGGGATTTGCAATCTCCACAAAAGTTCATAAAAGCTCTTTAAATCCTAAACTCTTTGACAAAGAAGTTGAAGATATACCACACGATATACTAGCACTTCACACCACTGGAAAGATTAGTTTTTACGCTTTTGATATCCTTGAGAGCTCCATAGAAAATGTTTTAATTTTAAAAGTGTAGAACTCCCTTCTATACTCATCTATACCTTTTTTTTTAAAAAAACAGTATAATTTCTAGCTCAAATAGAGGTCGCCCAATAGTATAAAAAGACCTTTGAGTCAAAAGAGATAACACTAGATATCTTGGGGTTTTTTGGCTGTGTTTGATGAAGTATCAAACAAATTTTTTTATGTAAAACATAACATTTTTTTTGAGGATACAATGAACATTTCTGATGTGATATTTGAGATGGAACTTAATGGTGTTGGTGCTGAAGATATTGATAGCATCGTTGAACTCTGCCGTGATAAGGGTTTTAATAGTGAACTTATGGATGAGGAACTTGTAAAAAGAGGATATCCTAAAATCTTTACTATTAACTATGAAGAGTATGATGATTTTGATGATGATTACTTCGCTGTTGAGAAGTTTCCAAATAAAAATCTATATAGAGACTAAGTGTTAAAGACTCACTCACTACAAGTGAGTAAGTCTTTTAGTGTGTAAAAGTCCTATTTAAGGCACTAAACATAGCTTTTATTGAAGCAGTTGCTATATCGTCATCGATACCTACACCAAAACATGACAAAATATCTTTAGTTTGTATCTCTATATAAGCTATAGCTTTTGCACTACTTTTATCCCCACAAGAGTGTTCTGAATATGAATTTATCGTAAACTCATTTTCATAGTCTTTCATCAGAGCATTTTTACAAGCGTCGATGGGACCATTTCCTTGTGCAGATGCTACAATCTCTCTACCCTTATAGTTATAAACTAGAGTGCAAGTTGATACCTTTTTTAGGGACTCCACTGTTACATCCATAAAACTAATATGCTCTTTTGTCTCAAAATATGTCTTATTAAAGATCTCTAATATCTCATCAGGTTCTAGCTCTCTTCCCTCTTCATCTGTTACAGCTTGAACTACTTTACCAATCTCAGGATGCATAGCTTTTGGAAGTTGATAACCAAAATTTTTCTCTAGTATATAGGCTACACCACCTTTTCCAGATTGTGAGTTTATACGGATGATAGACTCATAAGAGCGACCTACATCTTTTGGATCTATTGGTAAATATGGAACTTCCCAAAAACCATCTGGGCTATTTTTTTGGTATGCTAAACCTTTGTTTATAGCATCTTGATGTGAACCTGAAAATGCAGTATATACTAACTCTCCCACATAAGGGTGTCTTGGATGAGTTGGCATCTCTGTACATCTCTCAACAATCTCTAAGACTTCATCTACATTTGAGAAGTTTAACTTGGGGTCTATTCCTTGAGTCAACATATTTAATGCTAGGGTTATAATATCAACATTTCCTGTTCTCTCACCATTACTTAAAAGTGTTCCCTCAACTCTATCAGCTCCAGCTAAAAGAGCTAACTCTGTTGCAGCTACAGATGTTCCTCTATCGTTATGCGTATGAGTCGAGATGATGACGTTTTTACGGTTATCTAAATGTTTTGACATCCACTCTATTTGATCTGCATAGACATTTGGAGTTGACATCTCTACAGTAGCAGGGAGGTTTAGAATAACCTTTCTATCATCTGCTATACCCCATCTCGCAGTTACTGCATTTGAGATAGCTGCCGCGAACTCTAACTCAGTGCCTGTAAAACTCTCAGGTGAGTACTCTAAAAATATCTCTCCATCATGCTTTGCTTCAAACTCTTTAACTAAATCAACTCCCTCTATCGCTAGAGTGATAATCTCCTCTTTGCTTTTTCCAAATACTATCTTTCTTTGAGCACTTGAAGTAGAGTTGTAAAGATGAATAGTAGCTTTTTTTACACCCTTTAGCGCTTCAAATGTTTTAGCAATAAGATGCTCTCTAGCTTGAACTAAAACCTGAATAGTTACATCATCGGGGATTAGCTTATCATCAACCAAACGGCGTAAAAAATCAAACTCAACTTTAGATGCAGAAGGAAAACCGACCTCTATCTCTTTAAATCCGAGTTTTAGTAAGAGTGTAAAAAGTTCAAGTTTTTTATTCATATCCATTGGGTTTATTAGTGCTTGATTTCCATCGCGTAAATCCACACTGCACCACTTAGGAGCTTTTGTAATTGTGTTGTTAGGCCACTCTCTGTTTGGCAAATCTATTTTTGGGTAAGGGCGATATTTGCCCACTTTTACATGATTCATTTTGAATCCTTAAACTTGAAATTTTGATTATGACACTCTTACATATTACAATCAATGTTGGAATTATATCAGATTTTATATTAGGCTTTTGTGTGAAGGTTGTTTCTTGCAGATTCCCGCAATATATGCGGGAATATTTTTAAGTACTTTTTAGCACTGGTAAGTTGTTTTAAACTCGTAGGCAGTTGGGCGACTCTCATCAGGCCAAACATCTCGCTCAAATCTGTAGTGTCTATACGCCTCTAAAAGTCCATCACTAAAGATAGGTTTTAAATACTGAAAATCTCTAAATAGTGACTCTAGTGAACCACGAAGAGTGTGAGGAAGTTGAGGGATTCCTTTTTCACGAATCTCGTCTAGGGATAGCTCATATAGGTTTTCATCCATAGGACCAATAGGAATATCTTTGTTTTTTATACCATCAATACCAGCCATAAGCATTACAGCAAAAGCTAAGTAAGGGCATGAACTTGAATCTGGAAAACGCATCTCAACGCGCGTAGCTTTTTCTCCAGCACCATAAGGAATGCGACAAGATGCAGAGCGATTTTGAGAAGAGTAAGTTAGGATATTTGGTGCTTCAAATCCAGGAAGAAGTCTTTTATAAGAGTTTGTTGTAGGATTTGTAAAAGCTGCTACTGAGCGAGCATGCTTAAAAATTCCACCTATATAGTGTAGTCCAATCTCAGAGACATTTGCATAATTTCCTTTTTTGTAAAAGAGGTTTTTACCATCTTTCCAGAGTGATTGGTGAACATGCATTCCATTTCCATTATCACCAAACATAGGTTTTGGCATAAATGTTGCAGTTTTTCCATTTAGATGAGCTACCATTTTTACAACATATTTGTACTTTTGCACATTATCAGCAGCACCTATGAGGTCTGAATAAACTATGCCTATCTCATGTTGACCTTGAGCTACTTCATGGTGACCAAGGATTACTTCAAGTCCAACTTGCTCTAAAACCTGCATCATTTCAGCTCTAATATCTACGCCAGAATCAACTGGAGCTACTGGAAAGTAACCACCTTTTCTTCCTGGTCTGTGACCTGTGTTGTACATGTCTGTATATGGGTTGTTAGAGTTCCACTCACCCTCTTCAGTATCTATTTTGTAACCAGCTTCGTTAATATTGTCAACAAAAGTTATGTTGTCAAACATAAAAAATTCATTTTCAGGGCCAAAATATACAGCATCAGCAATACCAAGAGACTCAACATGCTCTAGTGCCGCTTTTGCAATGGAACGAGGGCATCTCTCATAAGCTTGATTTTTATATATATCATAAACATCACAAAAAACAATGATAGTTGGATCAGCAGTAAAAGGGTCTAAAAAAGCAGTCTTAACATCTGGTTTTAAAAGCATATCAGATTTGTTAATAGGCTGCCAAGCATCTATAGATGCCCCATCAAAAGGCAATCCTTCTTCTAGTTGTTCTGTAGTTACAGCCGACATTCTATAAGTTACATGATGCCATGTGCCCTTAATATCTGTAAACCTAAAATCTACAAATCCAACGTCATGTTCTTCACAAAAAGTAAAAAACTCCTCAGTGGTGTTAACAAACTTTCCCATCATTTCTCCCTATGGATTATATGAGCGCTAGTATATCTCAAAAACATTTAATCTTTTCTCTACTATTGACTGAAATTCAATCATTTAGAGTTTTTATTTTAGCTAATAGCCTTGCAAATAAGTGAAATGAAAGATAGAGCAGATGCAAGAATAAAATATACATAACTGAAGAAAGTATCAAGATAAATAGATGTATACTTTATGAAATGGCACAAAGGATTTACTATATATGAAGCAACAAAACATTTTTAGAGTTGATGGAGTTGAGATTACACTCGATGAGCTCATTAGAGGATACAAAGAGTCGAAGTCTTCAAAAGAGACGAGAAGTAACGCAGAGATTAAGAGAAATAATGAACAGAAACTAAAACCTTATCAAGCAGAGCTTATAAAATTACAAAAGTATCTTGAAGATACAAACCAAAAGATGATAATCCTTTTTGAGGGGCGTGATGCTGCTGGAAAAGGGGGAACTATAAGAAGAGTTACAAGATATATGGATGAGAAGCATTATAGAATAGTTGCTCTTGGAAAACCTAGAGAAGAGCAGAGATATCAGTGGTTTTATCAAAAATATGTTCAGCATTTTCCTACAGCTGGAGAGATAGTTCTTTTTGAT
>Ga0265293_10002888_pt1 | contig 33160 bp, 20 predicted proteins | sample Munlanlewell138R_FD_192505 | JGI IMG/M metagenome (GOLD analysis project Ga0265293, IMG submission 192505) | Leachate microbial communities from a municipal landfill in Southern Ontario, Canada - Leachate well 138R | ecosystem: Engineered > Solid waste > Landfill > Unclassified | place: Canada... | reverse complement strand
ACCTACGGTTTTTTTTCTTGTTCGCATGTCACAAGCTCAAGCGAGCTTGGCTTGGACATGCTCACTGCGAAAGCGAGCCATCAACTCGTAAAACACTTAATTTTACTCGTTTCGGCTCCTTAGCGGGGTTTGGGGCAGAGCCCCAAAATAAATCAGAGTGTCCTTAAACTAGTGGCAAGAGAGGAAACTATCAAAAAAGAAGATTCCTCCCTACTAGCCACATCCACAGCCTAACGCTAAACTCTTTATCGCGAGCCAATAACTCGCCAGTTCTTTCATGCTTTGAGGAGATGAACGTGGCATATCAAGAGAAACTTACTGGTAAATGGGTAGTTCGAAACGCGCGAGAGTCATCGAATCTCGCAGAATTGCTAATTTGTAAACGTGCTGCGCGCTTTTCGGTGTCGCAGGTAGAAGGTTTGGCGCTCTTGGGTTTGCGAGCAGCAGTCTTGTTGCCCAAAGAAGACACGTCCTTGGAGGCTTTTCATAGTGATCCGCCGAGGATGGTTTACCACCGCATTCGCAAGGCAAACGATAAAATCGATTATGCACTACCCTTTGAATTACAGGCTTGCGACGCGCAGGAGGCTATTTACCACTGTTTACTAGCACACGACATCGCCGCACGCCTTAACATTGCTGGGCTTTGTAGCATGGACGAGCGACTCGCCGAGCGACTAGAAAATGTGCGCTTACCTTCGCAGGAGATGATCGACAGCTTGACGCCGATTAATAATGATGGTCACGCCACACACGATGAAGCGAAAATACGCGCTGTCGTGGCACAGAGTTTTACTGATTTTAAGCGCCGATTCCAGCTTAAAATCGACACGGTGCAGAGCTATAACTGGCAAGCAGAGGGCATATGTATTGTCACTGCAGGTTCTTATGTTGAGACAGCGTTAAAAATCAGTGAAGCCTTAAATCACGTAGATCGCGCTTGCTCCGTCCTTAAAATCGCTTTAACAGCCCCTTTCCCCACCGACGATGTTGCCACCCTACTCGCCAAACAACAGCAGATCATAGTCATAGGCGATTGTAAATCGCGCGAGTTTTCGGCTGTTTGGAGCGGCATTAGGCAGGCGCTATTCGATTTGGATAAAAGACCAAGTCTTAGCTATTTGTTCGGCAATGACGAAGAGTTTTGGAGTAAAATTGCTTTATTACTTAAGTTTAGCGAAGAAAACTTAAATGAAGCATCAACAACTCTAAAGGCTAAGCGAAGAATCAAAATAGCAGCGGCGCCCGCTGGTTCGTTAGCACGCGGTTTACTGCTCGATCTTGCCAATTACTTGTGTAGGAACAGCGGTTTGCGTGCCTTTGACGTCAAGAGCCCACACAAGTTGATCTCACTGATAGAACTCAATGATGGCGAAGCGCCAGATCCTCATGAAGGAATAGATTGTCTCTTTTTATCGCATCCTGGACTTATCGATGTGAGTGATATCCTCGCTTCACTTAAGCACAAAGCGGCTGTGCTTATTCAAGGGCGCAGTGTTGCCGAACTGTCGTTTTGGCCTTTGTTTTCGAAAGAACAAAAACGCAGCATCGAAGAGCGTGAATTGCGGCTTTATTCGCTCTCGAATGATGTCGTCGGCGAGTATCAGAGTATCGGAAGCTTGGGAAGCTTTGCGGTGCATGGGGCGATGTTGCGTTGTTTAGAAAACAACCCTGTTGGCCCAAGCTTAGCGCAGCTCAAAGATGCGGGAATTTTGTACGCGCAAGAATTTGCGAAACTAAGTGCTGGTTGGGAGGCGGCTGAGCCTGTAGATCGCAGCATCGACAACAAACTCGACACTGACCCCTATTTCATGCCGCAGCGTCTAATCCCTAAACTACTGCCCGCCCCCCGCAAAAGAGACGAAAGCTTAGAGTGGAAACTCGCCATTAGACAGTTTTTCCTCACAGGGCAATCATCGTATTCTAAAAACCACCCGCTTCCAGCGCTTTCGATTCGCCCTGCTGCGCTCAACCCACTGCTACAGCGCTTGGAATCGGAACAGCGATATCCTCTCATTCTGTTGTCTAAAGATGCGGGTAGCCTCAAGACCCAAAGTCTACACGACGGACTTTTAGAAAGCCTTGGTGATGATCTTGCTGCGCAAGAGTTTGTGAACTTTGCCCAAGAACAGATGGCGCTTATCGCGCAGCCTCCCCAAAACGCACGTGAACTGATCGCTAGCCTCCTTGAGAGCTACCAAAATACGCTGCAAACGCCCGACGAAACTCTAGCCAAGGGCGTTAAACTGTACATCGCCGCTTTACCCCATGACGCCGAAATCATCGGCCTAAACGAAAATACGCTGCTCAACTTCTATATCTCGGCCGTAAGAGCAGCGCGTCGAAAACGCATGGCCGATGTAATTGCTGAAATAAAAAGTTTGGTTATTCGCTTAAAGGACGCACTTCGCACTGATGACGAGTATGGTCCTGTCGCTATTAGCAGTACAGCGCTATCGGGGGCTCTTGGCGATGCGGGTGCAACTTTTTTAAATACCGAAAAGCTCGCAGGAAAGCTTCTAAGCCAACCACGTGGGCACAAAATGTACGAACCCGAGCGTGTCGCGCGCATGCGCACTAGCCTTAAAACGCTCGAAGACTTTTTAGCACAGATCAACGATTCGCTCGATCTCATTTTGCTGCACTCTGGGCGCCTCCCAGATGCTGACGCCTACCCGAGGGTGCGCATTATCAAGCACCAAGACACGATAGAACTTGCCACAGGCATATTCGACGCCATCGCCGAGAACCATGTAACTGCTTTTAAGGCGATGCGAGTTGCGCGCCTCGATATTGCAGGGGACTACGACCCCGATACACACGCGAATATTTTGGAGCAGTTCTCTTGGCAAGACATTTCGTACGATGAACTCCGCCTCCTGCCCGTGGTTTGCATCGGCGAGGCGAGTTCGTCATTGTATTCGATGCTGACGCAGCTCTCGCAGTTGATACGCTCGGGGCGCCCAATCGATGTCTTGGCGCTCGACTCCACTTCAGAGCTGATGGTTAGTAACGACCCGCTACAGCGCCCTCACCCGTACAACCCTGGCTTCTCCTACCTAGCGACAGCTTACCGCGAAGCCTTCGTCGCCCAATCTAGCCTAGCGCGCCCCGAGCAGTTGCTACAAACCCTCTACAAAATGAACGAACTCCCGCGACCTGCCGTCGCCGTGGTCACCACACCAACTTGGGGTTGGCGTTTGCCGCCGCTAGTACAACTAGAAGCGGCGCACTACGGACGCACTGCACCGCTGTTTCAGTACGATCCCAGCATTGGCCACACACGCCTAGAGCGCTTCTCTATCGACGAAAACCCCCAAGCCGATGCCATTTGGCCCAAAGTTTCCATCAGCACCATCGACGAGTCGGGCTATACCCAAAATATCGACGCTGCCTTCACCTTTGCACACGCCCTAGCCTTGGAACCTGGCTATCACCAGTATTTTCGAATTCTGCCAAACGAGGCGTGGAACGATGAACTCATCGAGGTTTGGGATTTTTTGCAAAACCCACGCTTCGATAGCCCACAAATTCCCTTTATATGGGGAGTCATCGACGGAATTCTACGCAAATGCGTCATGACACGCGAGGTCGCCAACACCTGTATTGACCGAATGCAGCGTTGGACAACGCTCCAAGAACTATCGTTTAGCAACAAAACCCAGCTCCAACGCTCCGTCGCTGCTTTAGCCGAAAAAACAAAACAAAACCAAGAGCAAGAAATCGCCGAGATCCAAAGCCTACACGCCACACAACTCGAACAAATACAACGCGAAGCCTACAACAGCGCCCTCGACTGCTTGCAACAACACATTGAAGAACTACGCGGCAAAAAACTAAACATTGCACAGCAGCGCGACGATGAAAATCTTGACCCTGCCAAAGACGCCGTCGCTGAAAACAAAGACACGCCCCAGCCCCACACTGGCGCCAATGACGCTCCAGCTGCACCGCCAACCCCACCAAGCGCCACAGAATCCCGCGACCCCAAAGCTCCCTTCATCGACAGCGCACGTTGCCTTAGCTGCGGCGCATGCCTCGCCATCAGCGAAACCCTATTCGTCTTTAACGACGACATGAAAGCCGAACTCGGAGAGCGAAGCGAGGGCGATCATGAACTCCTCGTACAGGCCGCCGAACTTTGCCCTGCTGAGTGCATCTACCCAGGGCTAGAAGAGGAATAACTAAAACTTTTAGTCGTCGAATTTTTCTTTTTTGGCAGGGGGGCTTCGCCCAAGGCAAGCGCAAAGTTGTATATTTGGCTGTTTTTAAGTTTTTTTATAGAAGTGGAACTGTCCCCTACGTGTCAACCCCACGCTTTGCGCGGGTTTACCACTACCCCCTCCGCGGGGACACCCCGCGACGCCCCGTCCCATTTTTGGCGAAACAGAACTTTGCGCCCGCTCTAGCACTACCCCCGTACTTTGCGCATTACTTCAAGCTCCTGTTTCAATAATGCTTTGTAGGGTATTGCGATAACTGTCGCGAATTTCCATATTTGGCATACGAACATCACAAAGATTTCGGCTATCTGGTGGCGTTGCAAGCGTTAAATCGCCTGAAAAAAAGAGCAGACTCCACAACTCATCGAGTGTCGCGTTTTCTTGCATTGACTTTAACACAGCGCTCTCGTTGAGTTGTATCGGGATACTTTCCCCATTAATGAGCTTTTCAATGATGGGTAGCGCGGTATCGATGTGTTTTTTTAACACAATATTAATGAGCATGTCTTGGCTAGTGTTAACCCAATGCGCCTTAAGCTGCAAAGTACTCAGGGCACAGAGGACACTCCAAGGGTTATATATTTCTAATTGTTTGATGTTATTGCCAAAACTGTAACCATCGTACCACATACGCATGCCTTGCATGCTAATCATGGGAGCCATTTTTAAGCGTTCAGACTGTGTGTTGTGTAATGCCTCGACCTCCGAATCTGTAAAACCAAATTTGTCGACAAATTGATAATCAATGATGGAGCAAACGCGAACATTATTAAGCCCCGAAAACAAACTCTCCTTAGAAACGCGCAGGATCCCTGTTAAGACGGCAAAACCCAGGTGAGGGTTTGTTTTGAGCGCAGAGCCGAGGAAAACCCTAAAAAATGTAATCGCCTCATCGTAATAGCCAAATTCATAGGCATCTAGCAGCGGTGCATCGTACTCGTCGATAAGAATAATGGTTTTTTCTTCGTAATGGGTACACAAAATTTGGCTCAGCATCTGTAAAGATAGAGCCAATCTATCGGTATCGAGCTTAGCATTTAGCGCATCTTCGAAGAACCGCGCAGTCCTACCCTCAAGGTTTGGCGCAAGGATTTGGTACTGTTCACAAAGGATTGCAATCTTTATATTGAGCTTAGCAAGCATTCCCGCCCAAGTGGGCGATTTGAGATCTTTTAAAGTCAAAAAGATCACTGGACTTGCTCCGCGCCTTGCGTAATGCGGCGAATTTTCAATGTTTAAGCCCCTAAACAGCGCCGCACTACGTTCGCGCTCCGTGATATCAAAGAAATAGCGCAGCATCGACATATTCAGCGTTTTGCCAAAACGGCGCGGTCGCGTAAAGAGCACGACCTCAGACCTATTGCTTAAGAGTTCATCAATCAGCATCGTTTTGTCGACGTAAACAAAACCACCTTCCATCGGCAATTCCGTTTTCATCGCGCGTGCTCCCTTGTTTTCTATAGGGTCCAGCTGGCGTGTTAGATGGCTGCTTTAGCTAATGCTTTCAATCGCCAACTTATGGAAGCTGTGAACAATCTTGGATTTGCCAGCTAAAAATTTGAGAGTAAAGAAATCCGTAGGATAATCAAAATAAAGTCAATAAAATCAATACTCTAAACATAAAAACGGGTTCTAAGGGCGATAGCCCTTAGACGGGGTTTGGGGCGGTAGCCCCAATGAATCAGAGTTCCCTTAAACGTATTTTGCTGCGCTAGCCCCAAACGTTTATTTCTGCTCCTTCCCCATCTTGTACTCCACTTCTCGCCAAATGCTACCGTCTCTACGCCACCACGTCCATTTTCCGTGGCGCTTGCCATCTTCGTACTGGCCCTCGCCTTCTTTTTCGCCGCTATCGTAGTAACTAGTCCAGGTGCCTACTTCTTTGTTATTTTTGTAACTTCCCTTTTCGCGGACACTGCCGTTGGGGTGATACCAGATCCACTCATCTTCTTTATTTCCATCGCGGAAGATGCCCGTACTTTCGATGTAGCCGTTTTTGTGGAAGGTGATCCATTTCCCATGGCTCTTGCCATCTTTGTAATCGCCAGAGAACTTCATTTTTCCGTCATCAAAGTAGCTACGCCACTTATCGGTGGGCAAATCATCCTTGTAGAACCCTTCGATCATGCGTTTCCCGTTGGGGTAGTTAAAGTACCATTTACCATTTTTCTTATCGACGTCATAAGCGCCCGCCTTTTCGATAATCCCGCTATCAAACCACCAAATCCAGTGTCCATTCATATGATAGTGTGGGCTGAAGTAGTCCTCTTCGTTCACCCTACACACGCGACAGCCGAGTTCTCGCTTGTCAACATCCGATACCCAATTGCCCGATTGATTGTAGCAAGCCATAGCCACAGGGCTCTGCTCCTTACCATAAGAGTACTCAGCCTCTCTCCACTTTTTGCCGTTACTGAAGTAGTCCGTCCACTTACCTTCACGAGAGTCGCCGTAAAGCGTGTCTCCAACCGCTTTGAGCTGGCCCGTATTGTAGTACTCCTTAATCCCTTGCTTCGCTCCCCAAGAAAAATCAGTTTCTCGCTTAATATTACCTTGAGGGAAGAAATCCCTACCCAATCCTCGCAATTCGCCTCGTTTGTACACAACTTCCCATGCCACCCCACCTATCATCCAGTAGCCTCGTCGCTCACCATCTAGAACTTTGTTTTTGTAGTTCTCCCTTAAGGATAAAACGCCGTTTTCGAACCATCGTAAGTGCTCTCCGTCCAACTCCCCTTTTTTATAGTTCGTCTCTTCAATTTTATTTCCCTGCACGTTGTATGCTGTCCACAAACCTTCTTGTTTTCCATCTTTAAATGCCCCCTTCTTTTGTATGTTTCCATTATACCAGTAATAGGTCCAATCACCTGTACCATTAATAATATTGCTACGCCCGTACTCCTTGCCTTGGCGATCGGTAAAGATGTGCAAACCCTTGGGAGTTTCCGTTTCGAAATCATACACACCCTCCGTTAAAAGCTCTTGGGTGGGATGATATTCTGTTACTTTGATTTCCTTGGCTTTTAGGTCATACTCTAAGTGTCTCCACAGTTCGGTCGTTGGGTAATATTCCAAGGAATAAAAAGCAAAATTTTCGTTTTCGTCATAGCACAGTATGGTTCTCGTATCGTGTTGTAATTCTATGTTTCCCCCTCTGTTTCTACAGTCGATAGCTTCTTTATTTTTTAGCTCATCATTCTCATATTCTAAGTTTATCCACGGCGCTCCCTCCTTGGTCCAAGTTTTCCATGTACCCTCACGTTTACCATTTTTTTTCATACCGCTTGTAAACTTAAAACCTGCTAAAAAATCATAATATGTCCACTCTCCATCTTCTACACCTTCATGGTAATTGCCCTCAGTATATAAAGTTGAAGACGTTGTATAAGTCTTCCAAAGCCCATGTTTTTCTCCATCTTTGTATTTACCCATCTCGAGAGGAAGACAAGAGCCATCGTTAAACCTTGCATAGTCCCCCTCAAGAATGCCTGTTTTATAGTTTGCAAGTTCAAGTAACTTCCCCCCATTGGCGTAAAAACGTGCAGTTCCTTCAACTTTCCCATTGAGGTAATCGACTTCATACACTAACTCTTCGCCCTCGGTGTAAGCGCGCATCGCCCCATGTGCTCTATTCTCTTTCATCCAAAAATAAAAATAGAGCTTCTCTCCCTCTTCATAATGTCTCATAAAAGTTATGGGATAGAATGGTACGGTTAACACAGGATCTATATGGTTAACCGTCAAGAGTAAACCTTCAATCTTTCCATCAACGCGACAATATCGCGTATTCTGCTTCTCCGTCCATTTGCCTTTAGCATCTCTGCAAGATTCTGCATCTTTAATAGGCAATACTTCTTCGGGTGGATCGGGAATTAGGGGCGCCGCACTTGCTATATTAAAGCAAAAAAAGATGCCAAACCCTAAACTCAATATCGCTATGGCGAACTTTTTTTTGTTAAAAATATACATCAATCATACTCCGTCTTTCTGGCGAGTGATGGATTTTGGCTAGTTTATATGGTGAGCCCTAGTCTAAAAGCTCTTCCAGCGCTCGATCTGCGCCAATACGAATAGGGCTTCCGTCCAACGAGTTGATATCGGACTGCGTAAGATCCACGCGCGGGGTAAAGATGCTGTGTAAGAAGTTATCGGCTATACGGTATCTCCTTGCCTTATCATCTAGCCCAATGTCTTTCTCGTCCTTGGACGAACAACTATAGCGATGCCCATTGCGATTTTGCAGACAAATTTGTACATCTTCCCGCCCCTCAATGCTGAGCAAAAATGGGCTATTGTCATCTTCTAGGAAGCGTTTTGTTTTGAGAATTGCGTCTGCAAAGTCTTTGTCGTATTGCTCTGCGCTAAAGGATATCGGTAGCGGTATTTCGAGTACCCGAAAAGCTGCGGGAAATTTATCTAAAATTTCGTGAAAACTAGAATATGCATCGCTATGCGCCCCTTCCCTATACAAAATATCTGCTTTAATAAGTTTTAGCAGTTGCATCGTTAAGTTAAGCTCATGCGGTAGTGTTTTAAGCGCTTCGTCGATCAAAGCGACGGCGTTATCGTCGTTACGGCGCCATGCAATATAAGCCCGGATGGCCATAGAGTTTGGCTTCACCGCTTTTAGTTCAATCTCGTTTAAGCTCTGCTCCTCAAAGGATAGCAGCAGCTCGCTGGTCGATAAACCTATGGCATCGATAAAAGCGAATTGATAGTGCAGATTATCGATCATGTGAAACGGTATAAGTATACCCTTGAGCGTCGCGGGGTTGAGAGCATGAAATAACATGACTTGCTGCGCCTTCCACAGCTGCATATTAAGTTCGCGGATCGCCTTGTTGCGCTCAAAAAGCTCTTTAAAGTAGTCGTACGAAAACGAGTTAAGCGCTTTGTACAAGGCATTTTGCTCGTGTAGTCTAAGAATCTGTGTGTTTAGCATCGCTATGTAAGGTACCATGTTGGATAAAAAGTACTTCTCTTTGGAGTAACTGTTATAGCCTTGTCGATCTGGCGCCTGTACGACGGTTTTCATCAAGTCGTAGCCCTTGGCGACATAGCCCATGGAGAAGAAAAGATCCGCAAACGCCGCGCGTTGGTCTTTTTCGGTTTGCACGCGCATACGCTTAGTTGGCGGCTCCGCACGCGACGATTTTGCTGTCGATATCGCTTTTTGGTACTCGCCCATTTGTGTGTAAATCCGAAGCATCTGGGTGTCGGGGTGCATCGGGCAATCCTTTTCCTTCGCACGTTTCGCGCGCCTCAACGCATCGATCGCCTCGTCGATCCTGAGCAAGGATAAAGACGCCCGCGCCAAATTCGAGAGAACAACACAGGAATTATCCACATTGATCTCGGTGCCGCGTTTTCCAATTTCGTAGGAAGCCAAATAGTTGTACTCCGAATCCTCGATAGCAATCAGATCGTTGTAGGCAATGGTGCGCGAATACTCATCGGGGCTGGTAAGATTACGTGTTGCAATGCTTCGCGCCTCTTCGAGGCGCTCTAACTTCATGAGCGCCCAAACTTTGCGTTGCTCCATGCTGATATTATAGATTTTCTCAATCTGTTCTAGTTGTAGGAGCTGTTTTGGTCTATCATCAAGCTCTGCGTAAATGTCCGCAAGCTCGATGAGTAAGCGTTGGTGCCATTTTTGGAGATCGGCGGTACGAGGCGTTGGGGCATCCTCGCAATACTCTTCCTCAAAACGGCGCAGTGCCTGTTTGTGGAACTGTAAACCACGCAGTAAATTGCCCTCGCCGTGTAAAAAGACGCTACCCAAAACGTAATTACCCATAAAAGAGTTCGGGTTCTCTGCTATTATCTCTTCGCCCTCTTTACGCGCCCTGATGTAATTGCTTTCATTAAGGCTATTGTACGCCTTGCGCTCGGCGCCATCTAGCCGCAATAAGTCTCCATAAGCAATATTGCCTATAAAACAGATTAATATAGCTAATATAATGGATAAATAGCGGTTCATTATTAATGTAGCCATGAAAAGTATGAGTGAAACTTTGAAGCTCGCTTCTTAGGCGCAAGCTAGTATTAGCGCTGGGGGGTAGCGCAAGATCAGCTGAAGAATTCGCTTAACGACGCATTTTGTGCGTTGGATGGAATGCATGCCATACAACGCACAAAATAATGCGGCGTTTAGCGAATTATGAAGCAAGCTTGCGCGTAGGGGGGCTTGCCCCCCACCAAAGAAAAAAGATTAACGTAAAGTACTTTTTACTAAGCGTTCAAGCGGGTCTGCGATGGCTTTTTGGACGATATCGCTTCCGTCTCCGGCGCCGGGAACGATGGCGAGTCGGTGTAAAAAGAGGGGGATGGCGAGGTCTTGGATGTCTTGTGGGCTAACGAAATCGCGGCCGCGGAGATAGGCGTAGCTTTGCAGGGCGGGAACAGCTTGGACGAGGGAGCGAGTGGAGGCGCCTTGGAGGCAACGTTTGTCGTCGCGGATATTTCGGATGATATCGACTAGGCATTCCATGATGGAGTCGGTGATTTTGATATTTTCGCGGATATATTGGCGAGCTTGGATAATGTCGTGGACGGAGACTTGTTCTAGAGGGCAGGATGCGCGTGGTTTTCCCCAGCTGTTGATAACTTGGAGCTCGGCGTCGCGTGCAATGTGAACCATGCGGATTTTGAACATGAAGCGGTCGAGTTGGGCGATGGGCAGCGGGTAGGTGCCGACGGCGTCGATGGGGTTTTGTGTGGCGATAACGAAAAAAAGCTCGGCAAGTTTATAGGTAGTGTTGTCGACGGTGACTTGTTTTTCGGCCATCGCCTCAAGGAGGGCTGACTGCACTTTGGGAGAGGTTCGGTTGATTTCGTCGACAAGCGCGATGTTGGAGAAGATGGGGCCGGGACGGAAGTGAAAGCTGTTGGAATCGACGTCGAAAATCATGACCCCAGTGATGTCGCTCGGGAGCAGGTCGGGGGTAAACTGCATGCGGCGAAAGGCGGCGACTTTGTCGCTGGAGCCCGCTGATAGGGAGTTGCCAAGGGCTTTGGCGAGTGTGGTTTTGCCCGAGCCTGGGAAGTCTTCGAGGAGAACGTGGCCGTCGGCTAGGAGGGCGACGAGTACGAGTTCGATGACGTCGTCACGACCCATGACGTCGTATTTCATGCGCTGTCGCAGCAAATTGATGGTGTGTAAGCAATCGCTCGGGGGCGTGCGTGTAACATGCGTGGCTTCGACGTAATAACCGTCCATTGCGGCTCCTTTTTGCTGAGTTTGGCCCAGGGTGGGCTTATTGAATTAGAATCGTATCCATGTAAAGGGGTTGAATATACCTAGCCCGATGCGCCACCAAGAAGCTTGTCTGAAGGCTTCTTTGCTCGCCTGCGCCCTTAAATATTGGACGTCCTGCATGTCGATGCTCTTAGCCTCACCTAGTTTTGCAAGGACGTGGGCATCGAACAGGGCTACGAGGTTTTGTGAGTCTTGGCGTTGTGCGTAGCTTTCGAGGGGTTCGCCGTGATAACGCTTCTGTCCGAGCATGGCGCGGGTGTCGAGGGCTGAAATACTAACAAGATGAATTTTCGCCGGATTTTTTACGAATATGCCAGCGATAATTCGGTACCATTTGATAATACAAGCCAATAACAAAAGTAGTGCGCATAGTGCGAACAGCCCCAAGGCTATGAAGCGCCACGGAATTTGTATGCTTTCGCTTTTAGCTTTTGCGCTTCTTCCCCCGCTCTTGTCGTTACGAGCAAGTTCGCCAAAGAGTGTCTCGAGATCTTGGTCGACGAAGGGACGCGGTTGAACGTCGCCTTGCTCGGGGGCGATGTCGAAAGTAAACCAACCTACACCATCAATGTGTATCTCGGGCCAAGCGTGGGCTTGGTCGCTAAGTATGAGTACCGCTGAGTTTGCGCCGCGAAGGCGGTTATCGACGGCGTAGCCAAGGGCTACGCGAGCAGCGATCCCTTGAGAGCGAAGCAAGTAAACGGCTGCATGCGCGATGTGCACGCAGTAACCGCGTAAACTCCCAAAAAGAAAAGACGCTGTCGGATCGTTCTTGTCGATGTGTGTCGTCTTTTGGGTGTAGTACACTTCTTTCTCTAACCACCTTCTGATGCTGATGGCTTTGACGATGTCGTCACCCGTAAAACGCGGGTCGATGTTACGAACAATAATATTAGAGAGCGCTTTGTAGCGCGGATCATCGGGGATGCTAAGGTAGTGCTCTACCTCTTCCGCGCTCCAATGCTGTGGAATGCTCGTTCGCCCCACCATACGCCAGTCATCGACGGGCATACCTAAGGATTGCACAGCATACGTCGAAACAAAAAGTTTACTGTCGGGATTTGGTATGCTCTCAATTTTCGTAGCGTGGGAAAGCTGCGGTGGTGTGGGGTGATCGTGAACAAGGTACATCGACGTACTTACAGTATGATGGCTGCTAGGATTTTGAGGGCTTTTAGCCTCGATGGGACCTTGGAAGGGGAACTGGGTGATGACGTCAACGTCGATGGGAGAGGAAACCAAGTGGTTCCCGTCATATTTAGAGAGGACGTTTTGGCGAAAATAAAAGTAGTCGTTACCTGGTGAAAACTCGTCATAAAACACCGCGATGGCAACGGGTTGTGGTTTATTGCTGCTTGAAGACCCACCAGAGCTACCATCGCCGCTGCCTGACTTAGATTTATCATCATCTTTATCATCTTTATCATCCTTATCTTCGTCGGAATCACCTTTTTGATCATCGCCCAAAGCGTTGGCGACAGGATTCTCTACCTCGGCGGGGATACGAACGGATTCAAAGAGGCTAAAAATAATAAAGGAAAATAGTAACAAAATGATTAACGAGACTACAACTTTGATGACCTTGTTTCTACGCAACAAGAGGAGCAACGCCACAAAACCAGTAGCTGCGCCAATGAGTCGCAAGACATCAATGGGGTCGTAGCCCTCGGAGAAGGCCCAGTCGGCGAATGCGCGTGGATAGTTAATGTTGAAATTGCGGTGCGCAAAAAAGATGAAGACGACGACGCCCGCAATCAGCGCCATCTCGAGTATTTGCGCCGTTTTATAGCGTTGTGCGAGGCTCCGCGTAATAAATGTGATGCCGCTACCTAGCCCCACAAACAAGAAAGACTGCGCAGTATGGATCGTGGCACTAGGGCTAGAGAAGGCGAAGCTATTCAGTATGAGCCCAAAGCTCACAAAGCCAATAAGCACAAAAATAATGCTTATAAAGGCTACCACATGGAGGCGAAGTTGCGAGCGCGCCATAAAATACGCGATTTGGGCAGTTAAAAAAATCGCAACGCTTGTCACAATAATAGTGGGCAAACCCGCAATCTGCCACAAAAAACCTGCACTCGCTCCCGCTAGTAGTACGGCCTTAAGGATTTGAATCCACACGGCCTCATGCTGTCTTTGCTTCCCCATCATAACTTACGCAAAACCTCTATTTCATCGCGGCTCAATTGTTCGCCCGTCTTTGGGAAAAAAACTCGCAATTCGCCCATGCTCTCAAGCTTCGTGTACACCTCTTGAAACGCTTTAAGACGCTGGCCAGATTCGGGCTCGTTGAACAATAACTTAGTGAAGCGTCCGCGACGTTTTCGCAGTTCCTGCTCAAAACCCTGGCTTAAGCCCAGTAAAAATACGGGTTTTACTCCAAGTTTTGCAACAAAATGCGATATTTGTTTAATCCAGCTCCCCTTCGTAGAGGGTACCATGATATAGCAATTGTTCAGTATCTCATTGGGTAGACTCTGCGCTAAGCGCAAAAGATCTCGCCCGCCCTTATCGCGGTGCTCTGAAGACTGGATCACGTCCGACATGCCTTCCTCAGGCGAGTGGACGAGACGTTCTGCTCCGTCCGCACCAAAAACAAAGTTATCACTCTGGCTCGTATTTTTCTCTAAAAAATCTCTCGCCAAGGACGCACTTGCATCGTCATCCTTGCCCGCTACAAAATAAACGAACAGGTCTTTGTGCTCCACGATGGCGATCTCGGGGGCACGCACCAAAAGTTCGCGATTCCTCGCAAATACGCGCCACAAGACCAAACGCAGCGGGTCGCCTGCTTGGTAGCGCCGCATCTCGACAAGCTCCCCTCGCGCCGCTCCCTTTGGGTGCGAATACCCATCCCCGCTACTCTCATCAATAATGGCGAACTCTCCCATCAACGCGGGGGCTGGCTTAACGATGAGTTGCGCATCTTGTTTCCAATACAGCTGTATAACGCAAAGCCCAAATATGTCGCTGATTCGCATACTCCGCACAAGTGAACTATATTGTCCGCGGCTTTGTGGCTCAATAATCTCCTCAAGCCACATCCCGCGTCCTTCCCATCTCGATTTCATCCCAACGGGCTCGTACCAGGCGAGTTCAAATTCGACTAACGGCATAAAGAAGGGTCTAAATATCTTGAATCCCGTCCAGATTTCCCCTTCCGCGTCGTACTCTCCGGCCAAAATCTGCCTTCGATTTTTTTGCCATGTCACGCTCCCCACCCATATTGCGCTGATGGCGACGAATAAAAAGAACAAGACGATGCAAGCGCCCAAACATAGGATTAGCGCAAACAATATTTGGTTTGCATTTGCGCTCACTTCGCCAAACCACACTGCCGCGAGCAATCCCAAGAGCACCAAACCCGCAATACTTAACGGAAATAGCCCCAAAATGCGCCGCAACAAAAATCCAACGCCGCCAAAATCCACAGCCCTTTTGCGCGCTACTACTAAATCGTTCGACATTCCCAATCCTTAACTGTCCAAAATGCAGTCCAAGTTGCACACGCTCCCGTCAGCGCCATTATCTCTAACACAGCGAGGCGCTAAATTCAATCCCAGCCAAATATTTGACAGCCAACACCCATGTGTAGATCATGTTTTCGTAGCTTTTTCGCTCTGCACTGAGCGGTTTTTTTTGCTGGGGGGGCTATCGCCCTCCCCTACGCGCAAGCTTCCTTTGGCATCGGCCTGCAGGCGCAAAATTTTCTGCCTTGTTTCGCCTATCGGCGAACCAAGGCAGAAAATGCGCTCTGCGGCCCCTGCCGCAGGTGATCTTGCGCTACCCCCCCCCTGTCTCGCTAAAGTCAATAAAACATTATTCCTAAAAAATTTGAGTGAATTATGCATAACTATTTAGATACCTATACATGTGCCGAAGATATCTCCTTTGTTGAGGGCGAGGATGGCATCAATGTTTTTCGCGCTAGTAAACTACTGCCACTAGAGCCCGAGTTGGCGCGGCTAGTCAGCGTAGTTGCAGCTCTGCCCCATGCTGGCGTCGACGACCTCGCCTCTGCCATGACGACGCGAACAGGCGAAGTGCAGCTGGCAAGCGACTTGTTGGGGCGGCTAGATTCTTTGGAGATCATGGGATTGCTACAGAAGAAGCGCATAAAAAAACCTCGACGCAGCTCTAAATTCCTTGCGCATCACTGCCAAAATTGCGGTTGCTCTTGCCAAGCGCAGCTCGTGGGTCCCCTATCCGAAAAGGAGCTAGAAAACATTGAGACCGCAAGACTTAGCTTGAGCCCAGAGCGTCCAGAGAATCTCAATCCCATTATGAAGGGGATGCTAAAAGACGGCTCTAGCCTGCATTTTCTCAATTTTCCTCAAAAACGATGTAGCTTTTTGAATAATGATAATCTTTGCATGATACACGCAAAACATGGTGCCATGCATAAACCCGCCGCTTGCCGCCGTTTCCCATACGCCGCTATCGAAACAGAATCCGAGTACCGTCTAGCGATTAAACCGTACTGCTACCACGCTAATTTGAGCTTTGATACCAAAGATGATGCGCTACTACCAAGTGAAGACCTGCTCACAGACCTTTGGGAATCGACTTCGTTTAGGCCAATACTGCGCAACGGCTCCGAGCAAGAACTAGCCAAAGCGCGCTTAGAAGAAATGCTGGTTTTGGGCTGGCTCGTAGAGGATCTAAGCTATTGCGAGTTTTTGACTAAAGTTCTAGAGCGAAGCGAAAATAGCGAATTTTCCTCAGACTTTATACGTTTTATGCAAGATATATTCCAAAATATGGCGAAAAATCTTTTACCTAGCCTGCTCCCCGATGCCAATACCACCCACATCGCACACGGTATCGAGCTGCTAGAAGCCATCGCCAAACTAGAACTCCCCCCCCCTAACAAGCTCTCACTCAGCGAAAGACAATGGGCATATGCGAAATCTAGCCTCCACAGCGCCGTCTACCTTCGCGAAGTTTCGCGCTTCCCTAGCATCGCCGCCGGCGCCTTAGTGCTTGCCCTTGGCGTATGGCTCGCCGCAGCTTGCGCGACTAACGAGGATGCGAAGTTTTACCAGCATTTTACAGCATACTTACGCCTCATGGCACAGACCCAAGCTTTTACTTTCTTGCTCCCATCACCAGAGGTTTTGGCAATATTGATGCAATTGGCAAACGCTTAGGGAAGCTCTGATTTATAGGAGCGCTGCCCCAACCCCTACTTTCTTTCGTGGGGCGCTGCCCCACGCCCCGCTTTTTATTTCGAGCGAATTGAGCATAAAAACTTACACACCTACGCCTACATTTACACACATCCAGCACATCAAAATTCGTTTTTGCATCATTTTGTATAAGACAGTTTTGGAGAAATTAATCAATAAAATCAATGAATTACATTTTGCCTGCATAAAGTTAAAATTTTATTAATAAAGGTTTGGCTTATGTGTTAACTGTGTTATTATGCTTGTTGTGCCTCACAAGAGGTAAGTTTTTAGTATTTTTTGTTTTCCTTTTTTGTTTTTATTTTAGGTTTAGCGATGAGTGATCTGATTAAAGAGAAAAAACCAGTCAGCATTTGGTGGTTTGCCTTTGGGTATTTTGCTGCGTATTTACCTTACTCCTTACTCACTAAAGCACTGACTTCAGATGGCTTTATATTAGAGAATAAGATTACAAGCGGTGAAATTTTGCCTATTACGGTGAGCGCTTCCGTAGTCAGCATGCTCATTTTTATTACGTCTATGCGATGGTGGCAATTTGCTGCCCACTCTGATGTCACCATTGGTTCCAAAACCATCAGTCTCCCTCGCCCGACCCGTTGGACACTTTTTTCTGGTATATGCACGGGGTTTGTAGTTGTTACAACGACACTGGCATACACCATCGAAGGTGTTAGCATCGTTTTTGCGATGCTACTGATGCGAGGTGGTATGCTCATTATGAGCCCAATCATCGATACATTGTTTAAACGTCACGTACGCTGGTTCTCTTGGATAGCGCTTTTACTAAGTATTTCCGCGCTCGTTGTAAACTTTGCCATTAAGTATGATCCCGCCACGGGCTGGGGCATTAACCACGCAGGCTTTACCCTTAATATCATTATTATAATAGATGTTATTGTGTATTTAATGGCATACTTTGTACGCTTGACCTTCATGACAAAGCTAGCCAAATCAGACGATCCCGATGTTACAAAGAAGTATTTTGTTGAAGAGCAAATGGTGGGAACTCCCTTCTTGCTGCTTTTGCTCTTTATCGCCTCGTTGTTCCACAATGTTACTGATCTTACGATTATCCAGCAAATTCACAATGGTTTTACGAGCTTTTTCGATCACGCCCCGCATATTATTGGCATCGCTATTGTGATTGGCATATGCTCTCAGTTTACGGGTGTATTTGGCGGCTTGATCTTACTTGATAAGTCCGAGAATGCCTTTGCCGTACCCGTTAACCGCTGCTCAAGCGTTTTAGCTGGTGTATTTGCGACGATTCTACTTGTTCCCTTCTTCGAGAAAGCTACGCTGCCTGGCTACCAAGAATTTGTTGGTGCAGCCCTCATTGTTCTGGCCATTTTATTCTTGACGGTGGCTCCAAAACTCGCAAAAAGGCGTGCACAAAAGCGCTTACAGAACGAAAATAGCTAAGAAACTTGCGGTTTTTTAGATTATATCATAGTTTAACGCAAAGCATGTGAAGCTACATGCTTTGCGTTATTTTTTAATGCTTTTTACAATAATTGGTGAACTATTTTATGAAAATAATCGCAGATTTTGACGGCACAATTACTAATATTCAGCACGAATACGAAACTCAGCTCGAGAAGTTCAAAGAAAAAGTGCTAGAGCTCTGTGACGGCAATGTTGAACTTAAAGAAAATATCTTGCAGAGTTCACACGATTATATTCAAGACCGCTTTGACAGTTTTGGTTGGGGTAATAAGGGTCGCGTTACCGCATTTGGGGATGAAGATCTCTTTATGAAGCTGCTCGCACAGATGCAGTGCCTCGATCGTTGGGTACAAGAAAACCATCCCGTAGTCTTTCCGCTACGCAAGAAACTACTTAAAGACCCACAAAACCCCATCACTTTTGAGAGCCTGTCTAGACAAGCGCATGATGAAATGAATACTGAGCCGTTAACCGATTTTAACTGCCCAGAGCCAGAAGCCGTTACCGCGCTCAACACCTTGCTTGAGCAGGATATTGAGATCATTATTGTTTCAAATTCGCCGACAGAGCGCATTATTGCGAAACTCGAGCGAGTGGGTCTAAAACCCGTCGACCATGAAGACAATCCATCGGCGCAGTTCCGCGTACGCGGTTTAGCCAAAAAATTCGGCCTCGGTGATGAGCCGCAGTACGAGATCTTTGGTAAGCGCATGATCGACACCAATCGCCCCAACTATCGACGAATAATCGACGAAGAGCGTCCCTTGGCCGTGGTTGGCGACGTATTTTCGCTCGATCTAGCGCTTCCCATGTACCTCTCGAAACTTGAACCAATGTACGACGCGATTCAAGTGTATTTGCGCATGCGTCCATACACCCCGCAATGGGCCATCGACGCGATGCTCAACCCAGATCCGAGCATCAAAGCGCGCCCGCGCCTACTCAACCATTTTACCGATCTACCCAACCTGATCCATAAGCGTTAAAATTTAGGCTGAACTACAAAAAAGAAGGGACAAAGCCTTGCCTTGCCCCTCTAATCTTAAAATTGAGCGCCAAAAGGCGCTCTTTTTTTTAAATACCCCCTTTTAATGCGAAGTAGACGCGCTCGGGGTTTAGGGGCAGATCTAAAATCTCGCAATCCGTAGCCTGCGCAATCGCGTTACCAATCGCAGAGGGCACAGAAATCATGGGGTGTTCCGCCACGCCTCGCGCTCCTAGCGGACCCTGCGGATGTGGGGTTTCGACGAACTCTTGTGTCATTTTTAGCGGGATATCGCGTGCCGTTGGAATTTTGTAGTCCACAAACGACGGGTTCTTGAGCACACCATCCTTAAAGATGAAGCCTTCTATAGTCGCCGAGCCCAAACCTTGGACTACCCCGCCAACGACTTGGCCGCGGCAGTTTTGCTCATGTATGACTTTACCCACATCAAAGGCGGAGCAGCACTGTAAAACGGTGATATCGCCGGTGTCGCTATCAACTTCGACCTCTACGGCATGCGCTCCAAAAGTCCAGTTAAGCGCTGGTAAACCTTGGCCAGTTTCGGGATCTAGGTTGGTTAAGCCTTGCGCAATATAGCGCCCGCGCCCAATGACTGGACCGCCAATGGCGCTACCGTCGGGGTAGACATAGCCCATGATAATCTTCTTATACGGGATCCGTACGCTGGGTTTTCCGCGAACCCACACATGCTCATCGCCGTGCTCAATAGAAGCGACTGGTGCCTTAAAGACTTGAGCCGCTACGTCCTTAATCTGGCGCAAGCAATCGTTCGCGGCGTCAAGAGCGGCGTTTCCACCCATCACGATGAAGCGGCTAGCCACCGTTTGCCAGTCATAGGGCGTAAAATCGGTGTCACAAGTCCATGGTACGCGTACCTTTTCGTAGGGAATCGATAGCGCTTCGGCTACGATCTGGGCAATTGCCGTGTAAGTGCCCTGTCCGTAGTCTACACCGCTAATAGACAGCGTTACTGAGCCATCGGTGGCAAACTGAAGTAGCGCCGAGCAACTCGTGTAAGTCGGCATGGCGGGCGCCTTGTGTAGTAGTGCCAAGCCAATACCGCGATGCTTACCCGTTTGTGCGCTTACGCGTTCCTTGACGCGCGCGTTTTCACGGTAATCAATGGTTTTAGCCACTTTTTCGAGACAAAGATCGGGGCGCCCGTGCGACTCCGTAATAAGCTCGCCAGTGATGGTGGTATCTCCTAGCCGTAACACGTTACGGCGCCGAATTTCGATGGGATCTATACCAAGATCTTTGGCGATAATATCAAGATTTCGCTCAATTCCCCATAGAGCTTCGAGGTGACCAAAACCGCGATATGCTGTTCCATATAACTTATTGGTATAAACCACCTTAGAATCGATCTGGCAATTTGGTATGTGGTATGGTCCTGCTCCCGCGTATGCAGCCGCGCGCCCGACGTTTACGCCGTAATCGGCATATGCCCCAGCGTCCCAAAGGTATTCAACACGTAGGGCTAAGATCTTCCCATCATCATCAACCGCAGTCTCGACCGTCGAACTCATCCCTTGGCGAGATGGCGTCGTGTTAAACTCCTCTTCGCGCGTCATAAGAAGCTTGATGGGGCGGTAACTCGCCGCCTTTGACAAACAATAAGCTAGCGGCTCAATTGAGATACCAGCCTTACCACCAAAGCCACCACCGACGTAGGGAACTTGGACGCGAACCTTGTGCTCGGGCATGGAGAAGGTGTGGCAGAAGAGCTGTCGCACCGTAAAGGGGGATTGCGCCGAACTGATAATTTCGACCTCTCCGTTGCGTCGTGCCTCGACTATAACGCCGTGGGGTTCCATCGGAACGTGTGGAACGGCGGGATTATTGAAATGATGCTTATAGCGGTGTTTTGCCGTAGCAAAGACCTCGTCAACGTTGCCTTTGCGAATTTTTTGGTGGTGGGCAATATTCGTGTTTGCCTGTGGGAAGTACACGCCCTGCATCCACTCGTAACTCATTAAATCGGGGTGAACTATGGGGGAATCCTCCCTAAGCGCCATATGGACGTCGGTAACTACGGGGAGAGGCTCGTACTCGACTTCTATAGCAGCAGCCGCACGGCAAGCTATATCAAGCGTATCTGCTGCAACTGCGGCTACGGGTTCACCTTGGTAACGAACACGTTCACGGGCTAAGATATCTTTGTCGCGCATGTAGAGCCCAAGCTTTTGGGTCATGTTCATGCCGGTTAAAACAGCGCGAACCCCTTCCATGGCCTCGGCTTTGGAGGTGTCGATGCGCACGATGCGTGCACTCGCGTGTGGAGAGACCTTGATCTTGGCATGCAGCATCCCCTCTACACTCATATCTGGGACGTAGCGCGCGGTTCCTAGCGCTTTTTCCATCGCATCTTTACGCACAGCGGAGCCACCTACAAAACCGTCCTGCCCATCAGCGCGAGCTGTGTAGCCCTCAGGTTGGGCGCTAACAACGGCTAGAATAGCGTCGATTATCGATTCGTAGCCTGTACAACGACAAAAGTTGCCCTCTATCGCTTCGAGGATCTGTTCTTTCGTGGCTGTTGCATGGGCTTTGAGTAGCGCATAAGCAGAGTTAAGCATACCAGGGGTGCAGTAACCGCACTGGATAGCGCCAAAATCAACAAAGGCTTGCTGAAGTTGAGCGTAGAGCTCATCTCCATACTCCACCGTTTTGATATCATGACCCTCTGCTTCGACGGCGGCAATAAGGCAGCTGTTCACGGAGCGCCCATCCATCACTACGCTGCATGCCCCACACTCCCCTATGTAGCAACCCGCCTTTGGGCTCTTCACCGCTGCATGATCGCGCAGTAGCTCTAATAATCTTCTGTTAACATCGATCTCAAAAGAACGGCGCTCACCATTAATCGTTAGGGAAACTTTAGGCATTGCTCTCCTCTTTGGTACTTAGCACTTCGTGCCACAAACGTTTCGTTAATACAGCAGCCATCTCGCGTCGATACGCCTTTGATGCTCTTACATCATCGATCGGCGAGATCCGCGCATCGACAAGGGCGAGTAGGTTTTGTAAGCCTTGGTCTGAAGGGGTGAAGGTGGGTAGATCGATGGTGACTACCGTAGGGGCACAGCTGCCAATAGCGCAGCGAAGTCGTTGACCCTCTACCGAAAGCGCCACATTGACTAAAGCCAAGTCATGCCCTTTAACGCGTTTTATCTTGGCAAAACTTGAACGGAAGTCTTTCGACGGTCGCGGAATCATCACTTTAACAATAATTTCGCCCGCTTGCATCACGGTTTTACCCGGTCCAAGGAAGAATTTCTCAAGTTCTACAACGCGCTCCCCGCCCTCTTTGGCCAGCAATACGGAAGCGCCGCTTACTATAAGACCTGGAACGGAGTCCGCGCACGGCGATGCATGTGCAATGTTCCCAGCGATGCTCGCCCGCTCTCGTATTTGAGCGGAACCAATATCACGGCAGCCCTCATATAGCGCAAAGAAATCCTCCTTAAGACCAGGATAGCGGCAAATCCGCTCTATCGTTACGCTTGCACCGATGTTTAAAACATCCCCCTCCCAGCCTAGTTCGTCCAAACCCTCGACCAACTTTAAGTCAACCAAGAGTTCAGGTACCCGTATACCCAATCCCATCTGGATCATGATGTCTGTGCCACCACATATGGGACGCGCATTCCCCGACATCAATGCCAGCGCTTCTGACAATACCTTTGGACGCTCAAATCGTTGCAACACGCTAACCTCTCTTTGCCTTCAAAAGACTCTTCATTATGCGCTTAAAAGCGCTTTAAGCAGCACCCATTATGTTGATTTCTTGTCCTTTTTGCAACATTCTTTCAGAAATATTCTACGTTAATCAGAAGCTCTGATTTATTGGGGCTATCGCCCTTAGAACCCGTTTTTCGTGATTAATAAGTTTTTTCATCAATAACGTCTATTTTTACCACGAAAGGCACGAAAGGCACGAAAAACCATAACAAATCAAGCTGCTTCTATAAAATAAAAGAATTTTTCGTGTGTTTTCGTGTTTTTCGTGGTTAATAATTTAAAAGCACGAAAGGCACGAAAGGCACTAAAAACCATAACAAATCAAGCTGCTTCTATAAAAAATAGAATTTTTCGTGTGTTTTCGTGGTTAATAATTTAAAGGCACGAAAGACCATAACAAATCAAGCTGCTTCTATAAAATAAAAGAATTTTTCGTGTGTTTTCGTGTTTTTCGTGGTTAATAATTTAAAGGCACGAAAGGCACTAAAAACCATAACAAATCAAGCTGCTTCTATAAAAAATAGAATTTTTCGTGTGTTTTCGTGTTTTTCGTGGTTAATGAGTTAAAGGCACGAAAAACACGAAAGGCACTAAAAAATAAAGATTTTTTCGTGTTTTTCGTGGTTCATAAGTGAAGAAATAATCGCATTTTATGCTCCAAAAGCCAGAAGAGCTAAAATAGTGCTTGACATGCACCCTGGCCTAGCGTATAACGCCACTTGTCCTTGCAGCGCTGGCTGCGAAGACGTGATGCGGGATGGAGCAGCTCGGTAGCTCGTCGGGCTCATAACCCGAAGGTCGTAGGTTCAAATCCTTCTCCCGCTATAAAAAGCCGTTTGGAAACAAGCGGCTTTTTTCGTTCTTCGCATCAATTTATGCAATCGAGAAAAATTTATGATTTTCTCCTTGATTTTATCGTGGCAATACCGTAAACGAGCTAAACGCAACTGAGTTGCATCTAGCTCAAGTCGGTGTTCTTATGTTGAATAAAAATCCAAGTTTATTGCTTAAATCTGTTAATGTGCGTGTAACGCAGCAACGCGAGACGGTACTCGCTTACCTGATTGAGAAGGCACAGCCTATACGGCATGCGGAGCTCATTGATGAGCTAAAGCCCTACCATATTGAGCGCGTGACGCTGTACAGGGTTCTTAGCAAACTTATGGATGTTGGGCTCGTGCACAGGGTACAGGGGAGCGATGGGACGTGGCGGTATTGTGCCCACGATCTTAGTGAAGAGCATTGTCCAGGGGGGCATCCGCATTTTTTGTGCGAAAAGTGCGGGGATATGATTTGTCTTGAAGGACAACGCCTACCACGGGTCGAAGTGCCCAAAGGCTATGAAGTCCATAATAAACAATTTTTACTGCAGGGCTATTGCAATCGCTGTAAATAAGCCCCGTGTTCTTATTTTATACTTCTTTTTAAGGAATGTTATGAAGAAAATTAGTTTTATCCTTTTAGCTGCACTTTTTCCTTTCCTCTTTATGGCTTGCGACGATCAGGGCACAGGCGACCAAGGCTCCTCGGATTTAGACACCATTCGGGAGACCCCCTACGAAGTTGAAGTTCTTCTCAATGGCGTAAGCAAAGGCAAAGTCGACATTACCCGAGTTGCGGACAGCGCAATTATTAAAGAAAAGGTCGATGACGTTGATGTGTATAAAACAAGAATAGCTACTGTTATACAAAAATCCGATGCTACTTTGGCCGATGACGAAACACTAAAAGCATTTTTGGAAGAGTACGTCTGCGACTACGAAGCAGTGGAGGGTTTTAAACCTAGCGATAAGTCCAGTTGCCCCCCAAGACCCTGCATAAGTACACTCACAGCCTACCTCAATCTGCAAACAGGAAGAATTACCTATGAAGAAAACTTAGGTGTTGGCTGCTACAGCGTCAAAGGCGCAAAGAAAATCATCATGACCACAAAACCTGCTCAATAAAATTGATTTTTCGCGCTTATCCGAATCTTGGAATGAAAAATACAGCTAGATAACAACAGACTCCTAGCTTGTGTTTACGCCATATATATAAAGGATAAGCTCATTGAGATTTAAGGGTTTTGCCCACAAGCAAAGCCCTTTCATTTTATAGATTTACCGTGAACAGACACAAACAGCCCACTATACGCCGCTTATTGCCCGCACTCGCTGTGCTTGCCGCAATAGCTATCCCGTTTCCCTTTGCCAGCGCCCAAGACCTGGACAGCGACGATGAAGAGATCTTCATTCTAGAACTCGACGATGCGCAAAACGTCCAAGCCAGCGACGACGCTGTAACAACGCTCGCCCCCATACGCGTGGAGGAGAACTTGCCCCATGACCTTGGTAGCGGCAGTTTCCAAGAATCCTTGTCGCTGCAAGGACAAGCGGATTTTTCCCATGCTTTGGAGGAATCCCCCCTTGCCCTAGGCGATCCGAGCAGCAAGGGACAGCGAAAGGTTCTACTACGAGGCTTCGATATTCGACAAATCGCCTTCCAATTCGAGGAAATGCCTCTAGACACAGGCTATGACGCGATCATCAGCCTTGACGCCATACCCATAAACTGGATGGGTAGCCTCAATATAAAAACGGCGAACACTGGCGTTTTCGATGATTTATCGATGGGCGCAAGTATTGAGGTGGGCGCGATACGCCCCGCCCTCTTTGAAACTACTTTAGGCTTAAAACGGCGAGGTTTTTCGCTATCGGCAGCACACGCGAGCGGCTACGGACCCTATACTTGGGCGGCCACCGCGGGCTACGACTACAGCGACGGCTGGGATATGGCGAGTGGCTGTAAACCCACGCGCTATGAGGATTGCGGGCTGCGAAATAACAGTGACAAAAAGTCTGGAAACGTCTTTGCAAGCGTATCGCGAAAAATCAGTGACTGGGGCGAACTGACCGTGATGGGCGGATTTAATCGCATGGAGCGCGGCGTGGTCATTGGCGTTGGAACAGCGGTTCCGCGCATCTGGCGCTTCCCGCGACATGACGTCGGTTTTGGGCTCGCGCGCCTCAACATCGCAACCCAACACGGCTACGCGCGCCTCCAAGCGTGGACCAACTTTCAGGGCAGTACAATCGAAGTCTACGACGACGTGAGCTACTCTACGCAACTGCTCGAAAGTTCCCACACTTCCATCATGCATGACATCGACAGCGGCCTACTCATTTTAGGTGGCACTCGCCCGTTTTCGTGGGGAAAACTCGGTTTTGCCGACATTCGCCTTCGCTCCGAACTACGATACCAGTACCACAACGGCCGCGACACTCGCCTAGGCGTCACGAGCTACGACGGGAAAACCGATCGCATCGTTTTTAAAGTTAAACCTGGCCTTTACTGGAAAGCACTCCATAACCTCGAATTATTTGCCGACGCCGCCTTTATCGTGAACTCCGAACTCAGCAAACCTCAGGAAAGCGTCATCAACGTTCCACTCACCAACCGCTACAACGGCACATTCAGTGTTGGTCTCAACTACCAAGCTATCCCAGAAAAACTCAAGCTCTCCCTACGCGTCGCGCGTCGCCTACGCATGCCCACGCTCAAAGAACAATTTGTACAAGTACTTGATGCGGCCAATGTTCGTTACAAAGACCTAAACGCCGAATATAATTGGGATTTCCAAGCGCAAATTCAATACAATCCCCTCGAAACGCTGCAATTTGCCCTTACAGGATACGACAGCGAAGTACGCGATCTTATCCAATTTACCTACATCGATAACTTGCGCCAAGCCCTTAACCTCGACCGTGCCCGCATGGCTGGCCTGATCTTTCTTGCACGCATCGGCCCCTTCTACGGCCTAAGCCTCGAGAGCTCCTATCACTACACCTACACGCGCGATCTCAAAGAAGAGCGCGAACTACTTGAACGCCCAGCCCACAACTTGCGCGCCGCCGCACAATACAAAATCGCAGGCCTCACCCTTGGCGTCAGCGCACAATACGAGTCATCGCGACTCTCCGACGACTGGACCGGCCGTGGCTACCGACGCCTAGGACACATCTTCCTACTCGGCGCCTTCGCCCAATACCAACTCCCCTACGTCACTCTCTCCTTGCGCGCCAATAACCTACTCGATATGCACTACCAACGCGCTTTTGGTTACCCCGAAGAAGGGCGAAACTTCTTTTTTATGGCGAAAATTAGTACCTCTAAGTAGTGATTTTTTGGCTAGGGGGTTAACACCCCCTACGCGCAAGCTTCCCTCAAAATTCGCCAAATGCCGCATTACGCCGTGCGTTGTATTCGCTAAACGCTCATCCAACGCACGGCGTGCGTCATTGGGCGCTTTTTTCGGGCGATCTTGCGCTACCCCCCACTCTGCAAGCTGCAATGCCACTCGCCTATGCCAAAAACTCGACAGCTATGATTGCTGCATTATGATATATTATGGTGCTGTACTTTGTCTTGCTAGGACGGCCTACAGCTCTTGTGCCAAAACCAGTTTTTGCGAGGTCAAGCGATGAAGCGCTTATTCTATATTCTTGCCGCCCTTAGTTTTAGTGTTTCGACTACTGCTCTTTCGCAGGATTCGTCAAACCCCCAAATTTTGTACATCCCTGGCATGCCAGCACCGCCAATAGTGCAAGAAACCCCTAACGTTAACGCAAATAATTCGGAACCCGCACAGCTCAGCGGACAAGGACAAGGTAAAATTTCGAGGATAACACACGCGATAAATACCCCACCCACCGCTCCTAGCCCGCAGCCCGTACGCGCCCAAAGCCCAGTAAACAAGGATAACCCGAGCTACAAAGGCGTTGTGCCGCCCAAAAACAACGTAGCCCAAAACGCGGCTATCTTTGCCAACGCAGGGCTACAACTTTCGTGGATAGGCTTTCTCATCGAAGGCAATGAGCACAAAATTTTCATCCAAACCACACAGCCCACAAACTACAACGTCGTTACTTCCGAAAATGCGCGCGAAATTTACATCGAGCTGCCAAACGTCGGTGCTAAAGTCGCCAATAACCGCCGTAACCTCGATATGTCTTACTTCAACTCCCCCTTTAAATCGGCTCAAGCCCAAAAGAAGGGAAAATCTTTACGTATCAAAATTGAGTTTAACGAGCCTTACTCTTATCGCGTAACGCAAAACGGAGAGTTTATTTATGTCAGCGTAACGATGGCGGGAGGAGCAGGCTGAGCACTAAACATGTATACGAAAAACATATATTAAATATGTTAAAAACGTAAATACGCAAATAACATACTTTAACCCAAAGAATTTTAACGCGAAATTTAAACAGCTTTACAGGAAAGCTAGTAAACACGCCACATTCAACTAAAACATAAAACTTGGCACGGAAGCTGCATTAGTCATAAGCAAGTAAGCCTTGGGGCTTACGCAGTATCAGTTACAGGAGTTTGGCATGTTAAAGTTGAATACGAACAGTAAGAACGAGATTTTTGAGCTAGAGGCACTTAGCCACAGGAATGCGATGTATGGTTTAGCGCTCAAGTTAACGAAGAACGAAAAAGATGCTGAAGATCTTGTACAAGATGCGCTCATCAAGGCGTATAAGAACTTTGATAAATACGAACTCGGTACGAATTGCAAGGCGTGGTTATTAAAGATCGTCACCAACGCTTTTATCAATCGCTATCGGCGTAAACAGCGAGAGCGTACATTTTTGGCGAGCGATGAAGATTTCGATATGGAGTCGGTGGCCGCAGACGAGAGCAATGTCTATGACATCTACAGCGAAGTGCTCTTTGACAAACATGTATTTAGCGACGAAGTCTTAGCCGCAATGGAGGCTATACCCGAAGATTTCCGCCAAATCGTCGTGATGGCGGATCTTCAAGACCTCTCTTACAAAGAAATAGCCGAAAAAATCGACTGTCCCATCGGGACGGTGATGAGCAGGCTATTTAGGGGTCGTAAACTCATGCGTAAACATTTAGCGGACTACGCCGCGGGCTATGGCTACGCAGAAGTGGCAGCATAAAATTTTTCTCATACTCTCCTCCAAGAGTACGCGCTGAAACCAAGGATGGTGGAGGCGCGTTTTTTTATTTTGCTGCTCTTCCCCCGCAAGCAGTCTCGCTCCGTTCCATAAAAGCTAAAATTCTCTCTTCCTCATTCCTCATCAATAACGTCGTCATAAGCCTTACTAAAGTCCGTTTCCACGAGTATGGATAGCGCTTCGAGGGCTTTTAGCGCTTCGAGCGGAAAACTATGATAGGCTTCATCGATGAAGTCGAGACTCTCTCTATAGGGGATGTCTCTGTTAGCAGAGAGCATAAAAAGTGCGGCAGAGCGCTGCTCCCAATCGTTTTTGGCTTCATAAAAACTTTGTTTAAATGCAATTTCTTCGGCTTTGCTAAGAATATTGACGCGTAGCGGCGCTATATCGTGAATCAATGTTTCTGCGTTAGCGTCCGTGCGCAGCTCTGCGCGTGTAAGGGCGAGTAAGAGCTTGAGGTAGTTTTCGCGATCTTCGTCACTCTGGTTTTTGGCCAAATCCTTAAGACAACGCGTTGCTTCGCCGCAGAGCCAGCCAAGCTCTGGGAGCGAATCGCGGACGCTATGGAGGGCTTGTGTGAGTTTTACGACTTTAAAGCTCTCTTCGAGCGATTTTGCGCTAAAGTAGAGGTATTTTGCGAGTTTTAGAGCCCAGGGGTTTGCGAGCGGCATACAATTATTGAACGCCCGCATAAGATGCATATCGCCTTCTTCAGCTGTAGCGATCTCGGCGCAAATTTCCTCTAAAATATGATCATCATCGAGGAGGGCGGCTTGCACTATTTTATTGCGGAGTCTCTCGTCGTAGTTTAGGCGAGTGCTTGACTTGTACTTTGATAATATTTTTGCAGCTTTGGCTAATTCTTTTGCTTTCATAGGGGAAAATGGCAAATTTGGGGTTTAATGTTGTCATAAACTAAAGTTTTGGGCTGAACGTTTCGGCTATCTTGCCCTTAAAAATCGGCTTTGCTGGCGCTAAGTACCGAGTCAAAAGCCATTCATGGGGGGGTAGCGCAAGATCACCCAAAAAATTCGCCCAATGGCGCACGCCGTGCGTTGGATGAGCGATTAGCAAATACAACGCACGGCGTAATGCGACATTTGGCGAATTTTGAGGGAAGCTTGCGCGTAGGGGGCCGCTAGGCCCCCTTCCATCAAAGGAAAAAGAAAAAAATTCTTAGGCGCTAAGCGCTTGAGGTTCCTTGGATTTTTCGACCGTGGCGTTCCAAATTTTGATGCTAAATATGAGTCCAATAACGATGAAGGGGAGCATGGCGAGTGGCCAAGTGTACCAGTTCTCAGGGTTTGCGGCGAATTCGCGGCCATCGGCGGCGGCGTCTGGTAGGAGGCGCCCCAGTACGAAGGCTTGGAGGCCGGAGCCAAGGTATACGCATGCGTCAATGACGCCCGTGGCGATGCCAGCGTTTTTGGAGCCACCAAAGTCCATGGTCGCAGTGCCAGAGAGCATGCCGTGCACGCCGATGACGCACAGACTCATGAACGCGAAAGTGATGCCAAATAGGAAGTTATCGAGTACGAAAAAGAGTACGACACAGCCAGCGAGTAGGCCAGCGTAAAGGATGGCTGCGACGGGACCGCGTCGCGATTTAAAGACGTAGTCGGAGATGACGCCAGCGAACATGCCGGAGAGTATGCCAGCGATGCAGCTGACCATGCCCCAGTTTTGGAAGACGAAGTCGTCGGAGTGAACGGGGACGAGTTTGGAGACGGTGGGCCCCCACTGCATGATAGCGTTGCGGATGAAGCCAGAGCAGAATTCGATGGCGGCGATGGTAAGGATGATGGGATTTGTGAGGAGTTTTTTGAAGACCTCAATGGGGCGCATGGGCGGACCATCGTAGTCGCTGGTGGCGTCAGCTGTGTTGAAGTCTTCGTGACCTGCGCGGCTGGGAGTATCGCGTACGATAAAGATGGCAACGAAAAACATGAGTAGAAGTACGGCGCTTGGGATTAAAAATACGTAATTGACCCCAGCGTGGTCTAGGATCATTCTGTTCCAGTCGTAGGCGAAGTAGAGCCCAAGCGAGATGAGAATGCCGAATATGCCGCCGATCATGCCGCGCTCGCGGACGTGGAACCAAGCGGAGTTGACCTTGACAATCGACACGGCGCCAAAGCTTTGGAAGTACATGTTGATGGCGTAAAGCACGGTGAATGCTAGGGGGAGATCGACGCCGATGGATTCTCGGTAGATGAGAAAGAGCCCCATGAGGAGGTTAGCGATGGAGGCGCCAATGGCCGCAATAATGATGGTAATGCGCCCGCCAAAGCGATCGCAAAGTGGACCGTTGATGAGGAAGCTACAGCCATAGACGATGGAACCGACGGCGAAAATATTGCCAAAAATTTCGTTGGACATCAAACCCTGAGCGTCGAGTTCTGTTTTGGCAACCGAGAGGTTATAGCGTCCAAAATACAAGAATGCATAGGTAAAACCTAAGGTTACCCAGTTTAGGCGACGTCGTCTTAGGAAGGCTGCGCTGTGACCCAAGTCGATTTTGGGCAGGCGCCATAGTACCAATGCGGTGACTCCTAGGAGCAAAAATATAGGTAGCAGCTCATTCAATACATCTAACATGTCGTCTCCGTGGAAGTGAGAGCAAGTTTAACTAGCGACGAAATAATGGAAGGCAAAAACGCATGAATCGCTAAAGTATAAACATTCAAGAGCTTTGCGCGGGTGAAAACCTTTTCTTCTTGCGCAAGAAAAGTTCATTCCCTGCCCCCCCCCTTACCCAAAGAAAGCCATCGTTTTAGCCTATTGTTGCATAAACTAAATGTTTACCAATTTTGTTCTAAGTTTACTAGAGTTCTGAAATTTTACTTCTCTACAAATGCTCTTATTTTGCTTAAAGATTGCGCCGTTTTTTGAAATTCAATTCACCATTTTGAATCGCGCGAAGCTCACTGTTCTACAAGATGCGTGTTACAAGTTTGGATTATCATTGATATTCTACCATGCTATCGCTAAAACATAGCTCAGCACATACAGCTCAGGCCTAGACAAATGCTCTTTGTTCGCATGCAACAATGCCCTATGGGCATCAACTCGCCTTGCACTCGGCTACGCCTCAGATTTGTTTGGCTTGAAACAGCTTTTACGCGTGCGCTTGTAGCTCTTGTGCTTCAAAATACAAGATGCGCTGGCAGTTTTGGCAACACTCAAGTGTTGTTTGCTTTTGTAGTTGTATAAACGCTTGTGGTTGCAGCTTCATGTGACAACCAGAGCAAGTGCCGTCGTTAGCCGAAACGACTGCGACTCCTGCACGTCTGCTGCGAATGAAGCGGTATCTCGCGAGTATTTGGGGAGTGACTTGCTTGGCAATCTTCTTGCTGCTTTCTTGCAAACTATCGATTTTCCCCGTGATGGCTGCTGCACTCTTCTCAACGCCATCGCGTTGTTTTTTAATTTCTTTTTCGAGTTCCTTCACTGCCTTGTTTTGTGCCTCGATCCTCGCTTCTCCCTCAGCAATCGCAGCTTTCAATTGGTGGATCTCGTCTTCAATCTGGGCGAGCATTTTGTTAAAGTTCTCCACTTCCCTCTCTGCTGATGCGTAGTCTCGGGAGTTCGTGACCGCCAAAATTTTTGAATTCGCGGTTTCGAGCCCTTTTTTAACCTCCTCAAGCTCAAGTTTCTTGGATCTAGCAAGTTTTTGCGTATCCTCGAACTTCTCTTTGTAGGCCTCCAGCTCTTCTACAAGCTCACTGAGCATCGCTTCGGTATCTTCTACCTTTTTTCGTTTATCTTCGACATCTTGTCGTAGGTTTTCTTGTTCGAGGTCGATCAACTGTAGCTGTACAAGCATTTCGAGTTGTTCTTTCAAAGCCTTAATCCTCTGCGTTGGTTATAAACAAAAAAAAAGCCCTGTCATACGCAATGACACGGGCTAATGAATAATGATGGTATCTTTCGTATAGTTTCGGGTGATCTTCCTTATGTCCAAAGCAAAATTGACGCAGCCTATGCGAGCCAAAAACATGAATCTCATCCCAAAAAACGTGGGCCCACCAGGACTTGAACCTGGAACCAACCGATTATGAGTCGGTTGCTCTAACCGATTGAGCTATGAGCCCCTACATCAACATGCTAATGCGCACAAATGCGCAATGCACGTCTAACTCGCGCCTTATACTCAAGTGATAGTCAATTGTAAAGCAATTTTGGAAATTATTTTGCCCAAATGGAATACGGAGAGCTTTGCACGGGGCAAACCCTTTTCTTTGTGCCAAAGAAAAGATGTTTCCCCCCGTACCCCCCTCCCCTTCAATCGCGACATGGATGTCAGCGATTGGTCGCGGCTGAGGCCG
>Ga0265293_10002887_pt1 | contig 33160 bp, 29 predicted proteins | sample Munlanlewell138R_FD_192505 | JGI IMG/M metagenome (GOLD analysis project Ga0265293, IMG submission 192505) | Leachate microbial communities from a municipal landfill in Southern Ontario, Canada - Leachate well 138R | ecosystem: Engineered > Solid waste > Landfill > Unclassified | place: Canada... | reverse complement strand
TCGGTACCGGGGCGGGCGTGGGTGTCGGCTCGGGTGTGGGCTCGGGCGTCGGCGCCGGTGATGGGGCAGGTGCTGGCGTCGGTGCCGGGGCGGGGGCGGGCGTTGGGGGCGCCTGTGGTGGAGCGACCGGTGTGGGCTGGGGTGTGGGAGCGGGTGGCTTGGCGGCCTCGGCCGCGGCGGCGGCGGCTGCTGCCTCGGCTGCCAGGGTGGCCTGGAATCGCTCTACGGCCCGGTTCGCTTCCTGGTCATCGGGGGCGAGGGCAACGACGCGCTTCCAAGCGTCGAGGGCCCCCTCGACGTCGCCCAGCGCCCCTAGTGAGGCGGCGACGCCCCTGATCGCGTCGACGAAGGTGGGCGCCAGGTTGGCCGCGCGGCCGAAGCTTCTGCGCGCGGCTTCGTAGTCGCCGGCCGCGTACGCGCGCCGGCCCGCCAGGTAGGCGTCCGCACTCTCGAGCCCGAAGTTGGCGCCGAGCTGCGCCCGTTCGAGCAGTGGTTGGAGCTGCGGCTGGGCCGGCAGGGCGCGGGCCAGGTGCGGCGCCGCGGCCGCGGGTTCGCCTAGGGACAGGTAGGCCTGACCCAGCCACGACTCGACGTCGAGGTTGTCGGGCAGGTACTCGTTGGCGGTTTCCAAGAGCTCGATGGCGCGGGTGGGGTTGCCTGCACGAAAGGCGTCGTAACCGAGCTTTGCCGCGGCCGCTCCCGCCTCGTTGCGGGCGCTCGCGTCCATGGCGCCGCCTGCGGCGACGTATGCCTGCCACGCCGTCCAGGCGCGCGCCGTCCAGCCGGTCAGGCCGTAGGCCTGAGCCAGGAACCGCAGCGGTTCGGGCCGCCCGGGTGCAAGGTCGTGGGCGCGCTCGCCCGCGGCGAAAGCCTCGCGCCACAACGGTTGGTCGGGGAAGTACGTGGAATAGGCAGCCATGGCTTGCGCCGCCGCCGCTTGAGCCTCGCTGAGCGCTGCAGCCGCGTCAGCGGGCAAGGGCGATTGCGCAAGGGCCACCATGCTCAACGTGGACAGCAGTGCCGCCAACAGGAGAAATCTCACCATTACAAGCCCGATGATAGCGGCTCACGGTACCCACCGGGCTCACATGGAAGTCTGATGAAGCCCGATTAGTGACGAGGACAACCCGGGCGCACCGTCTGTGGTGGATGATGACACTACAAGTAACATGGTTCACCGCTCGGCAGTCGAGTAGGTGCTCACGAGAAAGCGGGAGTGTGATGAAGCGAATACCGATAGCCATAGCAGCGTTGCTGCTGGTCGCAGTGGGCCTCACGCAGTCGGGCTCCGACTGGGGCCGCGTCGCCGTGAGCGACCTGAGCGCGGAGGGAGTGGACACCGGGTTCCCCGACGGTTCGTTCCTGGGCGACGGACCCATCACGGGTTACCAGGCTGCGGTACTGGTCGACCGGCTGTTGACACGCGTCGATGAAGCGACGGGCTGCACCGACGCCATGGCGGGCGCGCCGGACCCGAACTTCCACTTCTCTGACGTGAGCCCCGACCACTGGGCCGCCGGCGCCGCTCAGCGCGTTGCCACCCTGGGCGTGTCTCAGGCCTTCCCAGACGGCGAGTTGCACGGCGGAGACTTCTTGAACGGTTACCAGGTGGCTCTGCTCATCGGGCAGGCCGTGAGCCTGGTGGACGCCAAGGTCGCGTGCGGCAGCGAGTCGGTCCAGGCGCGCCTGGGTGAGATGAGCGCGGAGATCGCCTCGATGCGCGCAGACGTAGCCGCCGGCAAGCTGACCGGCCCGCAAGGTCCGGCCGGCCCGGTCGGACCTGCCGGACCCCAGGGCGAGCGCGGCGAGCCCGGCCCGCAGGGTCCGACCGGCGAGGTCGGCGCTACGGGTCCTGTTGGGCCCGCCGGTCCTGCGGGCGCTGCGGGTCCCGCTGGACCCATCGGGCCGTCCGGCCCAGCCGGACCGCAGGGCGAGCGCGGCCAACTGGGCCCCGCGGGTCCTGCCGGTGTGCAGGGTGAGGCGGGCGAGCCCGGCTTGGCGTGCTGGGACCTGAACGGCAACGGCATCTTCGACATCGAAGAAGACATCAACCTGGACGGCGTGGCCGACGCTCGTGACTGCGCCGGACCTGAGGGGCTCGCCGGCCCGGCCGGACCCGAGGGACCACAAGGTGAGCGGGGGCCCGCTGGGTTCACGGGCTTGACGGGGGCGGCTGGGCCCGTGGGGCCCGTTGGTCCGGTGGGGCCAGTGGGGCCGCAGGGTGAGCAGGGGCCGCAGGGTGAGAGGGGGCCGATCGGGCCAGTGGGAGCCACCGGTGCAACTGGCCCCATTGGCCCGATTGGCCCCATTGGTCCGGAGGGTCCCCAAGGTCCCATTGGTCTGGAGGGTCCGGAGGGTCCTGAGGGTCCCATTGGTCCGGAGGGTCCTGAGGGCCCGCAGGGCATTCAGGGCATTCAGGGTGAACAGGGCATTCAGGGCCCCGCGGGTGCGGATGGAAAGGATGGAGTCGACGGAAAGGATGGCGTGTGTCCGTGCGTCCCGACGTCCTAAGGCGATTTGCGGACCCCTCCACCCCAAGGCACGAGCCCCTACCCCAACCGCTCCCCCAACAACCTCCGCGCCAGGTCGGGGTTGGCCTTGCCCTTACTCGCGGCCATGACCTTGCCAAGCAGGGCGTTGATGGCCTTGGGGTTGGCCGTCACGCGCTCGACCAGATCGGGGTTGGCGGCTAGTACCTCGTCAACGATGGCCTGGAGTGCGCCAGAGTCGCTCACCTGACCCAGGCCGCGGCTGGCAACGAGCTCTGCCGGTTGGGCGCCGTCCAGGAGTTCCGGCACGAGTTCCTTGGCGGCGGTGATCGAAAGGGTGCCGGCGTCTACCAGGTCGAGGAGCGCCACCAGCGCGGCCGGCGTCAGCCGCGTTGCGGCCACGCTCTGGCCGCGGTCGTTCGCGCGGCCGGCGACCTCACCCGTCACCCAGTTGGCCACGGTCTGCGGCGCGCCGCCGTAGGCCTGGGCCGCGGCGTCGAAGAACGCCGCCAGCTCGTGGTCGTAGCCGATCTGTTTGGCCTCGGCCTCGCGGACGCCCGCCGCAAGGTAGCGGGCCACAAGTTGGCGCGGGAGTTCAGGTAGCGCTGCGATCATGCGGCGTTTGCGGTCGGCGCCCAAGGCCACCGCCGGGATGTCGGGGTCGCGCAAGTAGCGGTAGTCGGCCGCGGTCTCCTTCGAGCGCAGCGAGTAGGTCCGCTGGCCGCCCTCGTTCCAGCCGCGGGTCTCCTGGGTGACAGGTCGGTCGGCCTCGAGGAGCCCCGACTGTCGCTTGGTCTCGAAGGCCAGGGCCGCCGCCACGCTCTTGAAGGAGTTGAGGTTCTTGACCTCGACTTTGGTACCGAATGGCTCCCCGGCCAGCCTCACCGAGACGTTCACGTCGGCACGCATCTTGCCCTCCTCGGGCGCCGCGTCCGACACGCCGAGGGCCTGAGCTATCGCCCTGACCTCCGTGAGGAACTCGCGTGCCTCGTCGGCCGAGCGGAGGTCGGGTTCCGTCACCATCTCGATGAGCGGGGCGCCGGCCCGGTTCAGGTCTACGAGGGAGTGATCCGCGTACGGCGGGTGTACGAGCCGGCCGGCGTCCTCCTCCAGGTGGCAGCGGGTGATGCCCACGCGCTTGCCGCTTGGCAGGTCGATGTGGCCGTGTTGGCCAACCGGAACGTCCCCCTGGCTCGTCTGGTAGTTCTTGGGTGCGTCGGGGTAGAAGTAGTGCTTGCGGTGGAAGTAGGTCTGGGGCGGAACCTCGCAGCCCAGCGCGAGGGCGAAGCGCAATGCAAGCTCGACCGCCTCCTCGTTCAGGGCGGGAAGAGTCCCGGGTAGCCCGAGGCAAACGGGGCAGACGTGCTCGTTTGGGCCCGCACCGAAGCCTTGAGCCGAGCAGCCGCAGAAGAGCTTGCTGGCCGTGCGCAGCGCGAAGTGGACCTCAAGGCCGATGACCGGCTCGAACATGCGGGAAAGTCTAGCAGGGCCATGCGGGCTATGATTGAGGCGTGGTGCAGGTAGAGCTCGAAGGGATTGCCGTTTCAGGCGACGAGAACCAGTTCCTGGCGCTGTTGAGGGCGCCTACCGGGGAGCTGCTGCCCATCCGTATCGACTCCATGCAGGCCATCAGCATCGCGTCCGGGCGGGGTACGGAGCGGCCCGAGCGGCCCCTCACGCACGACCTGATGACCTCGATACTCGAACTACTGGACGCGACCATCGACCGCGTCGAGATCACCGACCTGCAGGACGGCGTCTTCTACGCCATGCTCATCCTGAAGCGGTCGGGCGTGAGCTTCGAAGTAGACGCGCGGCCGTCCGACGCCATGGCGTTGGCCGTGCGCACGAAGGCGCCGCTGTTCGTGGCCGAGAAGGTCATCGAAGAGGCGGCCATGCGTGACGACGACTTCGGCAGCTCGGGCGGCGCCGAAGCCTGAACCGGCTCACGGCGCCGCCCGGACGCCACCTGGAAGTCAACGAAGTCGACGTTCAGTGCAGATGGGATTCCAAGAAGTAGAGCTGCTTGTCGATCCCGCGGGAGATCTCGGTGAGGAGGTCCTCCGTGGTGGGTTCGCCGAGCTTGTTGGCCTCGTTCAGGGCCTTGCGGTTGCTCTTGGCGTAAGCGGCCACGCGGTCACGCACGGCCTCGACATATGCGAGGACGTCGTTCGTCTTGGGCTCGAACTCCTTGAGCGTCGAGGCCTTGGCGGCCATCCGGATCGTGCCCATGGCCATGCCGCCCAAGAGCGTCACGCGCTCGGCGATCATGTCGATGTACTCCTCGAACACCTCGGCCTGGTCGTCGAACAGCAGGTGGACCTGCTGGAAGCCGGGCCCCTTGACGTTCCAGTGGGCCTGCTTGACCTGGCTGTAGAGGTCGGCGGTGTCGGCGAGTTGCTGGTTGAGGACCTCCACGAGGCGCTCGCGGGTCTCTAACGGAATGTCGATCTTGACGTCTATCAGGCGGGGCTTGACTGCAGTGGGCATGACACCCTCCAAACTAGGTGGTCCGAGGACCACCTCGACAACAGCCTAACGGGCACTGTCGCGGATTTCCCAGACAAAAGTCACCTGACGTGCGTCCAGCCTCCACGAAGCCCGTTGGCGACGGCCTCGAGCACTTCGCGGACTCGTCCCGGGTCGGCCTCCGCCGCGCCCTGCGCCCTGTCGGCCCGGCCGCCCCCGCGTCCGCCGAGCGCCGTCAGGGCGTCGGCGAGGAGCGGCCGCACGTCGACGCCGGCGCCCGGCCCGGCGATGAACGCCAGTTGGGCGTGCCCGCCGTTGGCGGCTCCCAACAGGGCCACGCAGCCCGCCTGCTTCTGGCAGGCGTCCATGAGCTCGGTCAGCAGATCCGCATCGGCACCCTCGAGCACGGCAACGAGCGGGTTGCTTCCTGTCGACGCCAGCCCTTCGGCCAGGCCAGTGGCGACGCGTTCCCGCCAGTCCGCCGCCTCCCGCTTGGCAGCGGCCAGGTCGGCCAACAAGCGCTCGGCGCGCCCCCGAAGCTCGCCGGCGGGCACGCTGAAGAGCCGGCCGAGGTGCGTGACCCAAGCGTGCTTGGCGCCGTAATCGTCCAGGGCCTCGACGCCGGCCCTGAAAGTGATGCGGGTGTTGCCACCCCGCACACGCTCGTAGCCGAGGAGCTTTATGGGTAGGGCCTCCGCAGTCGAGCGAAGGTGCGTTCCGCCACAAGCGACGATGTCGTACTGGCCGATCGCCACGAGGCGCACGATGCCACCCACCTTCGAGGGGCGCCTGAGGTCGTAGTCGCCCAGCCGGCTCTCGTCGACCTCGAACGCGTCGATGGGCAGGTTGCGCCGCGCGACCAGGTTCGCCTCGGCCTCCACTGCAGCGAGGTGGGCCTCGCCGAACTCGCCGGCTATCTCTATGGTGCAGTCCGGCCCCCGCATGCTCACGGCCAGCGTGCCGAACGCCGCGTTCACCCTGATGAGCGCGGCCGACAACAGGTGCTGCGCGCTGTGCCTTTGCATGTGACGCCAGCGCCGGGGCCAGTCGATGGCTCCGACGACGGGAGTGCCGGGGCGCAGGCCCGTGGCGTTTGCGGTGGCGCCGTCCAGGTCCAGGAGGTGCCAGACCTCGTCGTCCGCAGGCGCCCTCACGTCGATCACGCGAAGGCGCGCACCGGCGGCCTCCAACTCGCCGACGTCGTGCGGTTGCCCGCCCGCGTGGGGGTAGAAGGCGCTGCGGTCCAGGCGCACCCACGTGCCATTCGCGTCGGTGCGGACCTCGGCGACGTGGGCGTGGAAGTTGGTCAGGTAACTGTCGTAGCGGTCGAGTCGCACTCGCTGAGTGTAGCGCCGACCGTTCGCGCGAGGAGGAGTCAGTTACTATTCCAGCCATGGCCGACGCTCACGCTAGAGTCCCTCTACATCTCGAGTTCGACGAGGTTGGCGATGCCTCCTTGGCCACCCTGGTTTCCGACATCATCGAGCGGTTGGGTGAGGACATCGAGCGCGAGGGCCTCGTGAAGACCCCAGAGCGGGTGTCCCGCTCGTTGCATTACCTCACGTCGGGTTACGCCATGAGCGTCCACGATGTGGTCAACGGCGCGCTCTTCGACGCCGAAGGCTCGGAGATGGTCGTAGTGAAGGGCATCGAGTTCTACTCGATGTGCGAACACCACATCCTGCCGTTCTTCGGCCGGGCTCATATCGGCTACATCCCGAACAAGCACGTGCTGGGCTTGTCGAAGTTCGCGCGCGTCGTGGACGTCTTCGCCCGCCGCCTGCAACTGCAGGAACGGCTTACCTCTCAAGTGGCCGACGCGCTGGTGGAAGTACTTCAACCCCGCGGCCTGGCGGTCGTCACTGAGGCCAGTCACCTCTGCATGATGATGCGCGGCGTGGAGAAACAGGGGCCGACGACGCGCACGAACGCCATGCGCGGCGTGTTCCGCGATGACGCCCGCACGCGCCAGGAGTTCCTCGAGGCCTTGAGGCCCTAGGACAGGCGCCGTGCCGAGGTGAGCTCCACCGGGTTCAGCACCTCGAGGCGCTGCGACCCTAGGACAGCCGGCTCAGACGGCGTGCCGCTCCAGCCAAGCCGCGACTCCGCCGACCTCGGGAGCGTCGACGTGCTCGTCCGCCGCCGCCAAGGCCTCGGGGTGGGCCTCCGGCCCCACGCTCACGCTGTGACCCGCCCACTCGAGCATGGACACGTCGTTCAGACCGTCGCCGAACGCCACCACGTTGCGCCGCTCCACGCCGAGCACGCCGGCGATGAAGGCCAGGGCGCTGCCCTTGTCGCCCTCGGGCGGCACTATCTCGAGGAAGCCGTCGCCCCACAAGTAGCGCAACAGTTCGGGGTGACGCTGGGCAACGGCGCGGTCGATCTCCGCGCTCTGACCGTTCCCGTGGAAGACGACCTTGTCGGCGTCGAGGCCCATGCCCATCTTGAAGGTCGTGATGGCGCGGCTCTCCGTGTGCGCCCAGGTCCAGCGCTCGCTGCCGGGGTCGCGCACGTAGAGCACGTCGTCGATGATGCAGCTGAACTCGACCTCGGTGTCGTGCAGGTGGTCTTCGATGAGGTCGTCCACCTGAACGGTGGGCAGGCGCCTGTGCCGCAACGCCGCCCCGGCGGGGTCACGCACCAAGGAGCCGTGGTTGACGGCGTGAGGGACGGTGAGCTCCAGCTGTTCGAGGAACGGCCTGGCCGACCTCAGCGGGCGGCCCGTAAGCACGGTCACGATGTGGCCGCGCTCACGGGCGGCCCTGACGGCGCCCAGCGTTGCCGGGGGGAGCTCGTAGGAGTTGGTTACCAGTGTCTTGTCTAGATCGAATGCTAACAACACGATGGCTCGACCATACCGCTCGCGCGCCGCTTCTCGCGTCTCGCCGCGCCTGCGACGCCACTTGTAATGAAGCGCCGGGGGCCGGGAGTGGTTCGTGTGAGGCCGGTGATAGAATCTAGTCCTGACCCAGATTCCCGGGCTGCAACGCGGCTCTTGGAGGTTGAGGTATGTATCGAGGTCGAGAAGGGCAGTGGGCGTACTTCCTGCACCGGATTTCCGGCGTAGCCATCGCCCTCTACCTGCTGCTACACGTGTTCGATATCACGCTCGTGATGTACGGACCTGACGGGCCGTTCAATGCGTTCTTGCTCTTCTATCACCAGTGGCCGTTTCGCATCGGGCTCGTCCTGGTGATCGCCGCGGTCGTGTACCACGCCCTCAACGGGCTCCGGATCATCCTCCTCGACTTCACCACCTGGGCCATCACCTACCAGCGTTCCATGTGGTACGGCGTGCTCGGGCTCACCACCATCATCGGGATCCCCGTCCTCATCAAGATCATCCCTGAGATCTTCGGAGGCGCGTGATGGCATCTCGCCCGAAGAACCTGCGCGACGCGCGCGACCACTACAAGTCCAACGGCGAGTTGGCGTGGTGGGTGTTCATGCGCATATCCGGGCTGTTCCTCGTGTTCCTGGTGTTCGCCCACCTTTTCATCAACAACATCGCCATCAACGTGGCGACGGTGGACTACGACTACGTGGCCAGCCGCTTCGCGCGGCCGTCCGTCAAGGTCTTCGACTCGTTCCTCCTCGGCTTCGCCATGCTCCACGGGATGAACGGCCTGAAGATGGTCATCGAGGACAACTTCAGGCGGCCCGGCCCCCGGTTCTGGATGAAAGTGACACTCTTCGTCGTTACGGCCGTGATCTTCATCTTCGGCGTCATGACGCTCTGGGCCTTCTCCTACCAGGAGATGGGCGACGCCGTTCGTAATCTCGCCAGCGGCCAATAGGAGTCGATTGCATTCATGATCAGGGCACACAAGTTCGACGTACTGGTGGTCGGGGCCGGCGGAGCCGGGATGATGGCCGCACGCTACGCGGCGCACAACCCCAAGGTCTCCGTCGCGGTCGTCACGAAGCTCTACCCGACCCGCTCCCACACTGGCGCGGCCCAGGGTGGGGTGGGCGCCGCGCTCGGCAACGTCAGTGAGGACCACCCGGAATGGCACGCCTACGACACGGTCAAGGGCGGCGATTACCTGACCGACCAGGACGTCGCGGAAGTGTTCTCGCACGAGGTCATCGACGCCGTCTACGAGCTCGAGCACATGGGCCTGCCGTTCAGCCGCACGCCCGAGGGCCGCATCGCCCAGCGCAAGTTCGGCGGGCACACCCGCGAGCACGGCAAGTCCCCCGTCGAGCGCGCATGCTACGCGGCCGACCGCACGGGCCACATGATCCTGCAGACGCTCTACCAACAGTCGATCAAGGACAACGTGCACTTCTTCAACGAGTTCCACGTCCTGGACATCATCTTGGACGGTGGCGAGTGTCGAGGGGTGGTCGCGTACGAACTGGCCACCGGTGACCTGCACGTCATCCAGGCGAAGTCCACGGTCCTCGCCACCGGGGGCAGCGGTCGCATGTTCAAGGTCACCTCCAACGCGCACGCCCTCACCGGTGACCTCACCAGCATCGTGTGGCGGCGCGGCATCCCGGTGGAGGACCCCGAGTTCTTCCAGTTCCACCCGACCGGCCTCTACCGGCTCGGCGTGCTCCTAACCGAAGGGGCGCGCGGCGAGGGCGGCATCTTGCGCAACTCCGAGGGCGAGCGTTTCATGGAGCGCTACGCCCCGACCATCAAGGACCTGGCGCCCAGGGACATGGTCAGCCGCGCCATGTACCTCGAGGTCCGCGAGGGCCGTGGCTGTGGCCCCAACAAGGACTACCTCCACCTCGACCTCACCCACATCGACGCCAAGATCATCGAGGAGCGCCTCCCCGACATCACCGAGTTCGCCCGCATCTACCTGGGCGTGGACCCCATCACGGAGATGGTGCCCGTGCAGCCGACCGCGCACTACATGATGGGCGGCATCCCCGTCACCATCGACACGAACGTCATCAGCGACGGCCAGAACACGGTCGTGCCCGGCCTCTACGCGGCCGGTGAGGTGGCCTGCGCCTCCTTGCACGGCGCCAACCGCCTGGGCACCAACTCGCTGGGCGACCTCCTGGTCTTCGGCCGGCGTGCCGGGCGCAACGCCAGCGCCTACGCGGAACGCGGCGAGTTCCCGGACCTGCCCGCAGGCGTCCTCGATCACACCCGCGCCCTGCTCGACGCGGCCATGAACGGCCCGCACGAGGTGCGGGTGTCCGACGTCCGCGCCGAGCTGCAGACAACCATGATGGACAACGCCTCGGTCTTCCGCACGGCCGAGACGCTTGCCCAGCAGGTCGAGGAGGTCAAGAAGCTGCGTGAGCGCTACAAGCTCATCGGCGTGGAGGACAAGGGCAAGCGCTACAACATGGAGCTCATGGAGGCCCTCGAGTTGGGCTTCCTGCTCGACAACGCGCAGCAGTTGGTGACCGCCGCCCTGAACCGCACCGAGTCTCGCGGCGCGCATTCCCGGGAGGACTTCCGCGAGCGCGACGACGCGAACTGGCTCAAGCACTCGCTCGTCTACAAAGACGGTGACGGTGTACGCATCGACTACAAGCCCGTTGCTCTCGGCCGCTACGAGCCGAAGCCGCGGGTCTACTGAGGCCGCTCATGCAGATAACCATGAAGATCCGCCGCTACGATCCCGAGAAGGACCCCCGCCCGCACTGGCAGGAGTTCAAGCTCGACGTCTCCCCAACCGAGCGCGTGCTCGACGTGCTGAACGACATCAAGTGGAAGCAGGACGGCTCGCTGACGTTCCGGCGCAGTTGCGCGCACGGCATCTGCGGCTCAGACGCCATGCGGATCAACGGCGTCAACCGCCTCGCCTGCAAGGTCCTGGTGAAGGACCTGGGCTCCGAGATCACGGTGCAGCCGTTGGGCGGCCTGCCGGTCCTCAAGGACCTCATCGTCGACATGGAGCCGTTCTTCGACTCCTACCGCGCCATCCTGCCTTACTTCATCAACGACGATCCGCCCCCGCCCACGGAGCGCTTGCAGAGCGTAGAGGACCGGGCCATCTTCGACGACACCACCAAGTGCATCTTGTGTGCGGCCTGCACGAGTTCGTGCCCTGTCTTCTGGACCAACGGCCGTTACCTGGGCCCCGCCGCCATCGTGAACGCGCACCGCTTCATCTTCGACTCGCGCGATCAGGGCTCGGCGGAACGGCTAAGGGTGCTCAACGGCGTGAACGGCCTGTGGCGCTGCCGCACCGCCTACAACTGCACCGAGGCGTGCCCGCGCGGCATCCCCATAACGAAGGTGATCGAGGAGACCAAGCGAGAACTCCTCTGGCAGCGCGCGTAGCGGCCAGGCGGTGCGCCTGGCAGCCGGGTAGTCCTCGAGTGTGGTCGGGCGGAGCGCGTAGCCGTCAAGGAACGCGCGCGACTACCTCGACCTCGACCAGGCCGTCCTTGGGCAGGCGCGCGACCTGCACCGTGCTGCGCGCCGGCAGGTTGCCGCCCAGGTAACTGCCGTACACCTCGTTGAACGCGGCGAAGTCGGCCATGTCGGCGAGGAAGCAAGTGCTCTTGACGATGTGCTCCATGCCGCTGCCGGCGGCGGTCAGCACGGCTGACAGGTTCTGCATGACTTGATGCGTCTGCTGGGTGATGTCGCCTCCTAGCCAGGTGCCGTCTGGCTTGAGGGCGATCTGGCCGGCCGTGTAAACGAGCCCGCCGACCTTGACGGCCTGGGAGTAGGGGCCGATGGCCTTGGGGGCCTTGTCCGTGGCAATGGTTTGGTTCATGCCGCAGCCTATCAACCACGCCACAAGACGAACAGCACCAGGAGCACCAACAAGTAGGCGGATCCCACGATCCAGTAGCGGTGAGGGAAGAGGGGGTGCTGCCGCAGCTTCTGCAAGGGGCCGTTCCCCGGGAACCCCTCCTCGACGCGCCGGATGCCCGAAAGCGTCTCGCCGATGTCCACGGAGGAGGCCACCAGCGGCGCCTCCGGCAGGTCGTAGCGCTTCGGCCTGAACGCCACGTCGTCGACGCAGAGCACCACGGCAGTGACGTTGTCCGGGCTGCCGCGCTCGTTCGCGGCGCTCACCAACCGCGCCGCCGCCTCCTCGGCCGTCCGCCCGACCACGTTCTTCACGATGGCGTCTTCGTCCAACAGCATGCTCACGCCGTCGCTCACCAACACCACGATGTCACCCGGCAGGACGTCGAAATAGAGCACATCGAGGCGAAAGGTGGCGGTGGCCCCGATGGCGTTCGTGATGACGTTGCGCCACCTGTGGCGCCGCGCCTCCTCCTCGCTCAAGAGACCCTGGCGCACGCGGTCCGCGACCCAACTATGGTCGACGGTGAGCCGCAACGCCTGGCCGCCACGCACCAGGTACGCCCGCGAGTCGCCCACGTGACCCACCAGCCCGACCTGGTCGTCGATCAGCACCGCGGTCAACGTGGTGCCCATGCCCGTCAGCTCCGGACGCTCGATGGCGAGGTTGTAGACCTCGACGTTCGCGGCCTGTGCGGCGCGAGCGAGCGCCACGGGGGGTTGGGTGCGGCTCTGGCGCAAGGCCGACACCAGCGTCTCGATGGCCGTGCGGCTCGCCACCTCACCCGCGGTATGACCGCCCATGCCGTCGGCCACCACTCCGAGGTGACCGCTGCGGCCTACGGCGCCCGCGAAGTACCAGTCCTGGTTCACCTTCCGGACGTGGCCCGCCTCGCTGGTCCCGGCGCTCCTGATGCGCGTCGACCCGGCGCCATGGGAGGGATGCGCCTCGGCAACAGCAGGGGTCGGGCGCTGTGAGCGACCGGTGCGGGCGTCGATATGCGGCGTGACCGGTTCGGTCATGTAGCTGCATGATACTGCCCCCGACATGATGGTCGGATGTCGCGACGGTGAGGCCCGCGGCGTAAGGGCCCCGTCGCGCTCGCTTGTTATGCTTCGCCGCATGACGGAAGGGCCCGCCAGCGTCAGCACCACCGCGCGCCTCGTGAGGGGCGGGTCGGCCTCGGCGCGCGAGGTGGTCGAGGTTGCCCTGGCCCGGGCCGAGAGTGCTCAGGCGAACCTGAACGCGTTCATCACGATCGACCCGGTGGGCGCCCTCGCGGTAGCCGACGCCCTCGATGAGCGCCGAATGCGAGGTGAGCAGCTCGGCCCGCTCGCCGGCGTGCCCGTCGCCGTCAAGGACAACATCGCCACCGCCGGAGTGCCGAACACGGCGGCCTCGGAGATCTTGCAGGGGTACGTTCCGCCGTTCGACGCCACCGTCGTGGCGCGCCTCAAGGCGGCAGGGGCCATCGTGATCGGCAAGACCAACCTCGACGAGTTCGGGATGGGCTCCACGGGCGAACGCTCGGCGCTGGGCCCGACCCGCAACCCGCACGACACCTCGCGCGTGGCCGGTGGCTCGTCGAGCGGTTCGGCGGCCGCCGTCGGCGCAGGGGTCGTGCCACTGGCGCTTGGCACCGACACGGGTGGCTCTAGCCGCTTGCCCGCCGCCTTCTGCGGCGTCGTGGGGTTCAAGCCCACTTACGGCGCTGCGTCGCGCTACGGCCTGCTGGCCTACGCCAGCTCCCTCGACCAGGTTGGGCTGTTGGGCGCCTCCGTCGAGGATGTGGGCCTCGCCCTCGGCGTGATCGCCGGCGCCGACCCCAAGGACGCCACGAGCGTTGGTCTCCAGCTCGACGAAGTGGGAACCCTGGACCTGGTCGGGAGACGCTTCGCGGTGGTGACCGGGCTGGGCGGCGAGGGGTTCGGCGCGGACGCTCTCGGCAGCCTCGAGCTCGCCCGGACCGCGTTGGCGGCTCGCGGCGCCGACGTCGTCGAGGTCACCCTTCCCAGCCTTGGGCTGGCGGTGGCTTGCTACTACGTGATAGCCGCCGCGGAGGCGTCGAGCAACCTGGCGCGCTACGCGGGGATGCTCTACGGACGCCGCTTGGGCGAGGAACGCGACGGGCAAGAGGCGGTCATGCGCAAGACGCGCGGCGAGCTGTTCGGAAGCGAAGTCAAGCGGCGCGTGCTGCTCGGCTCGTTCGCCCTCTCGGCCGGCTACTACGACGCGTACTACGGCCGGGCGCTGAGGGTGAGGCACAGGCTGGCGCAGGAGATGGCCACCGCACTGAGCGGCGTGGACGCGCTCATCACCCCCACCGCACCGGGCGTGGCGTACCTGCTGGGCGAGAAGCTGGCCGACCCGCTCGAGATGTACCTGGGCGACCTGGCCACGTGCCTGGCCAACCTGGCGGGCTTCCCGGCCATCAGCGTTCCGTCAGGCACCGGCGAAGGGGGACTTCCGCTTGGAGTCCAGTTGATCGCCGGGCCCGGTCACGACGCGAAACTGCTGGGCCTGGCGTCCGCGCTAGAGGCCGCGCTGGCGGGAGCGCCGGAAGCGGCCTAGCCCGTGGCAACTCGGAAGTGGTCCGTACCCGGGGGTGGCCCTCCGGACCTGACGGCGGTGTGGTACTATTCTCCGGCTTGACTGTCCTGTCTGGACGGTAGCTCGCCACGGCCGCTCCGCGAACCGCCAGGAACGCGTGGTGGTGGGGCTGGAAGCTTGGTCCGGGCATTCCCACCCGACGGTAAGAGACTGGAAGGAGTCATCATGAAGCGGACGTATCAGCCGAACCGCCGCAAGCGTGCCAAGACGCACGGCTTTCGCGTGCGCATGGCTACGCCCGGAGGGCGCAACGTCATCAAGCGCCGCCGCGCCAAGGGACGTAAGCGCCTGTCGGTAGCGGATCGCTGAACCCGGCGGCCGTAGTACGCTCCCTGAGCGGAGACCGTGCGTTCCAGCGGCTGCGCAAGGGCAACACCGGAAACGGCAAGCACGTCACCGTCCGGTGGCGTCCGACAAGGCAAGGGGAGGTCAGAGTGGGCATCGTGGTTAGCCGGAAGGTCGGCAAGGCTGTGGTGCGAAACCGCGTCAGAAGGCGACTGCGCGAGGCGGTCCGCGAGCTCACGCGGCAGCCGTTGCGAGACGCCGTGTACGAGTCGTCGCTCCCCTCCTTCGACCTCCTGGTGATAGCCAGGCCGTCAGCGGCCAGCGCCAACTACGCCGAGCTCAAGCGTTCCCTTTCTACCGCCTTCGAGCGCGCGAAACTACTGTGACAAGCAGTCCTTCCAAGCATGGTGGCGGGTTTCGGCGGACGCTGAAAGACGCGGCCATCTGGCCGCTCAAGGCCTATCAGCGCTACCTCTCACCCCTCAAGGGTGCCCCTTCGTGCCGCTTCCACCCCACCTGCAGCTCCTACGCCATCGAGGCGATCGAGGTGCACGGCGTCCTGCGTGGCACTTGGATGGGCTTCCTGCGCGTGCTCAGGTGTCACCCGTTCCACCCGGGCGGCTACGATCCCGTTCCGCCCAGCCGGCGCGGCGAGTCGCGCCGCGCGGCGGACCGCAAGGTGCTGGAGCAGCAAGACGTTCACACGGAGGCCCCTTGAAACGCAACCGCCTGCGACCAACCATGGCAGTTCTGGCGGTGCTTGCCCTCAGTGCTTTCGGGCAGGCGCGCGTGGAATTCAACCCGGTCCCATTCCAGGTCTCCGACTTCAAGGCCTCCGAGAAGATAGATGCCACCTGCGCCGGCGCCACACCGTCGTTCTTCTGCGACCCGAGCGAGCAGAACCTCACCCTCATCAAGAGCAAGGGCGTCGACTACTTCTTCGACGAGGCGGGCCAGCTCGTCGCGGCTTTCGGGAAACAGCAGCGCGGCCAGAAGCTGGGCGACTACTCGTTGGACGGCCGGACCAACCTCATCCCCTTCGACGCCGCCATCCCCGGGCTAGCGCTGCTCGTCGACGGCAACTACGAAGCGCCGAAGGTCATCTCGTCGGACTGGCAACCCGGCGAGGACGGCGAACTCGTCGGGACCTTCGAGGCCGAAGTCGGCGGCATGCAGGTCTCGCGCCGCCTCACGCTGAAGAGCGGCGTCGACACCATCGGGGTGGAGGTCACCGTCACCCGCGCCGAGGAGGCCGACGAGGCCAGCACGGTGCAGCTGGCGGCGCCGGGCATCGGCCGGACCGAGTCGCCCGTCGTGAAGATCGGCCATGGGGACTCGTTCACCCTCAACCCTGGCGAGCAGCTCTTCCCGAACCCGACCTACCTGTCGCTGCAGATGAACAACAACAACCGCGACTTCGCCATCGTCATGCGGCCCGCGGTGGGAAGCCAGGGCATCTCGGGCACCTTCTTGCGGCCCAACCGCATTGCCCTGCAGGCGGAGCTGGGTGCGGCTGCTAAATCCAGCGTCACCTTCGATACCGGCCTCTACCCCGGGCACAACGAACTGGTGCGCTACGTCCAGGAGCATTACCTGGAGCTGCCGGGGCTCTTCAACCCGAACATCCTCGGGCGCCTGTCGCTGATCGTCGTCAACATCCTCGTGTTCGTGCACTCCTACGTCCCCAGCTGGGGACTCTCGATCATCGTGCTCACGCTCCTCTTCCGGGCCCTCATCTGGCCACTGATCAGCACGCAAACGAAGTCCATGTTCGGCATGCAGCGCCTGCAGCCCAAGCTCCAGGAGCTGCAGCGCAAGTACAAGGACGACCGGGAGAAGCTCACGCAAGAGACCATGGGGCTCTACCGCGAGGCCGGCGTGAACCCCGCGGGCGGCTGCCTGCCGATACTCGTGCAGATGCCGCTGTTCATCATCCTCTGGCGCGTGTTCGTCAACTTCGAGTTCAACGAGGGCTTCTTGTGGCTGCCCGACCTCGGCCAGGCGGACCCGTATTACATCCTCCCCATCCTGTACGTGGGCGTCATGGTGGCAACCTCGTACTTCTCGGCGCGCGGGAACCCTCAGATGCTGCGCCAGTCGCTCATCATCAACGTCGTCTTCGTGTTCATCATCATCGGCTTCCCGGCCGGGGTGCTCGTCTACTATGTGGTATCCATGTTGGTGCAGGTCATCCAGTACTGGTTGCTGAGCCGTGGCCAGCCACCGAGGCCCCCAGTGGCGGTGGCGGCCAAGCGCTCCAAGTGAGGGCTTCAAGATGAGTGACTCGGATCTCGACAAGTACCTAGAGGGCATAGGCATCGACGTTGGCGACGAGGACCAGGGCGAGAGCCAGGTCGTCAGGCTGACGGAAGAGGAAGAGTACGTGCAGCAGGTCGAGGTCGGGCCCATCGTCCAGGGCGACCCACTCGAGCGCGCCGAATCGTTCCTCGTGAACCTGCTGCTCAACATCGACCCCGGCTACGCGGTGGAAGTCGAACAGGTGGCGGAAGACGAGATCCGAGCGGAAGTTTACGGGGGCGACCCCGGCAAGGTCATCGGCCGGAACGGCCGGACCCTGGCCGCGCTCGAGTACCTGACGAACGCCGTCGTGAACCGCGACGAGAGCGGTCGGGTGCGGGTCAACGTCGACGTGGGCGGCTACAAGCGCCGCCGCGACGAGCGGCTGCGCAAGGAGGCCCTCCAGGCGGCCGCGCGGGTGCGCAAGAGCGGCCTGCCGGTCGAGCTCGAGCCCATGTCGGCGGCGGAGCGGCGGGTGGTGCACATGAGCCTGGCCGACGAGGTCGGCGTCCATACCGAGTCCAGCGGCGAGGGCAGCGACAGGCGCGTGGTGGTGAAGCCCGACTGAAGGGCGGCGTCGATGTGACCGTCCAAGAGGCACGTGTCGCCACCCACCAGCGGCTGGCGGCGGCCGGCACCGCGAGCCCCGCGGCAGAGACGCTGCTGCTTCTGGAGGAGGCCGTGAGCCTCGAACGCACCGAACTGCTATTGAGCGGCGACAGGGAACTGACCGCGGCCGAGCGCCGACGGCTGGAGGCGTTGGTGGCACGGCGTGAAGCGCGGGAACCCCTCCAACACGTCCTCGGCCGCGCGCCCTTCTACGGGCTTGAGCTGGCGGTAGATTCACGCGTGCTGGTACCGCGGCCCGAGACGGAGCGCCTGGTGGAACTCGTCCTCGAGCGGCTGCGTGCCGATGCCGTGCCCGACCCGCTGGTGTTGGACGTGGGCACGGGCAGCGGGGCCGTGGCACTGGCGATCAAGAACGAGTTTCCGGGCGCCACGGTGATCGGGACCGACGTCTCGCAAGACGCCCTCGACGTGGCGGCAGCGAACGCCGCGCGGCTGGGTCTGGCGGTCACCTTCGCGAGGTCCGACCTGCTGGGGGCGGCCGAGGCCAAGGCGGCCGCGAGGGCCTGCGCCGTGCTCGTGGCGAACCCGCCATACCTCCCGGCTGCGGACGCCGGCTGGATAGGGCCCGAGGTGATGGCCGACCCGCCGCTGGCGCTCTTCGGGGGTCCCAGCGGACTGGAGACGGCGGAGCGGCTGGTGGAGGAGGCACGGCACCTCATGCCGGCCGGCTCGTCGTTGGCCCTCGAACTGGACCCGCGGAACGTCCAGCGGCTACGGGCGCGCTTAGGGGCGTGGCAAGACGTCGAAGTAGAGCGCGACCTCGTCGGCCGCGAGCGCTTCGTAGTGGCGCGCAGGTGAGCGGCGTTGCGGGGCCCCCCGAGGGCCGGCGGAAAAAACGCGTGACGTTGCTGGGAGGCAGCGGCACCATGGGGTTCCAGGCGTTCCAGGAGCTGAGGAAGCGCTCAGATCGCTACGACGTCACGTTGCTGCTACTGCCAGGAGACCGCCGGGCCAAGAAGCTGATGGCGCACCTGAAGGCGGCCGGCGTGCCCCTGGACAGTAACGAGGGAGTCCGCGAGGGTGAGGGCGTCCGCGTGGTCTGGGGCGACGCCACCCGGCCAGAGGACGCCGCGCGGGCCGTCCAGGGCACCGACTGGGTGCTGAACGCCATGGCCTACATCTCGCCGCAGGCCGACTACCGCCCTGCGCTAGCGTGGGCCGTCAACGATGGCGCCGTCGGTAACGTATTGGACGCGATCCTCGCCGAGCCGGGCGGCGCGGAGCGCATCCGCTACGTGCATACGGGGACGGTGGCCCAGACCGGCAATCGCCCCGCCTTTGGCCGCGGGGGCTCGCCGGGAACCTACGTCGGCCGCGTCGGCGACCCCATGAACCCGTCCGTCTACGACGCGTACGCGCTCTCCAAGATCGCCGGGGAGCGGCGCGTGATGGAGTCGGCCCTCGAACACTGGGTCTCCTTGCGCATGACGTTCATCATGCCCACCGACCATGCCGACCTCATGAACCTGTTCGACCCGATCGCCTTTCACATGCCCCTGGACACGCGCATGGAGAACATCACCGACCGCAACGCGGGGCTGGCGATGGTCAACTGTCTGGACGTCGCCGACGATGGCGGCTTCTGGCGGCGCGCCTACAACGTAGGCGGCGGCCAGGGCATGAGGACGACGGCCCGCGCCTACCTGCGGGCGGCGTACGGCCTGCTCGGCCTCGACCTCACGCGCTGCATGGAGTCCAACTGGTTCGCGCTGCGCAACTTCCACCTGCAGTACTTCGAAGATTCGGACCTGACCGACTCGTACCTCCACTACCAACTTGACGATGGCGCGGCCCACGACGCGGCGCTCGAAACCAGCATGTCGCCGTTACTCAAGGGCGTCAGGTGGTTGGCGCTTCGGGTGCCCCCCTTCCGGCGTGTGGTCGAGTGGGGCGTGCACGCGAGCTTCAAGCGCCTGGCGCAACGCCACCCCAACAGCCCCCGCTACTGGTACCTCCACCGCAACGACGCCCGCGTGAGGGCCTTCTTCGGCGGCTACGAGGAGTACGAGGCCATCGCCGCCGGCGGGGTCGAGGAGGAGGGCCTACCGGACGGGCCGTGGAGCCGGTTGGAGCACGGTTACGACGAGCAGGCTTCGGCGCTTAGCCTGGCAGACCTGCAAGGAGCCGCCGAGTTCCGCGGTGGCGAGTGCCGGGCCGCCGACTGGGACGGCGACAGGCGCGCTCGCCTGCCGTGGCGGTGCGCCGCGGGCCACGAGTTCGAGGCGCGGGTGGACACGGTCTTGCGTGGCGGGCACTGGTGCGACCGCTGCCTGGGGGAGTGGGACGGTGGCCGGCGGGCGCTGCTCGAGCCGTTCTTCGCCCAGGCGTGGCACGCCGATCACGATCCGGACGAGCTGGAGCCGTACCCGGCCGCGGGGGTCGAGGACGTGGCGAACGCGGACGAGGTCTGGAAGCGGCGCGGCCGCCCGAAGCCGGCGGCGTAGGGGCCGCCGGAAGGAACGCCCGAGCTAGCCCGGTCCTTCCGGTATCTGCGGCGGCCTAGGCGCCGTCGGAAGGGGGCCTGCCGCCTAGCGGTGGCAGGTCAGGCACATCGTCCAGCACGTGATTGCGGGGTAGCGGTGAGCGCTTCACGGGTGCCCCCTCCGCGTGGTCGCTGCCCATCAGGCTGCCGAGGATGAGCAGGCCGGCGCCTATCACGACGCAGGCGTCGGCGACGTTGAAGACCGGGAAGTCGAAGCTCCCTACCTTGAAGTGGATCAGGTCGACCACGTAACCCAACCGTAGACGGTCGATCATGTTGCCGGCCGCCCCGGCCAGCACCAGCGCCGCGGCGGTCGCCTGGATGGCGGACAGGCGCCTGGCGTTGCGCAACAGGTAGACGATGAGGCCGAGCGACACGGCGGCCGACAGTAGGCCCAGCAGCACGGTGCCGTCGATGGTCAGGCCGGCGATCCTCAACTCGAGGTCGCGCAGGATGCCGAACGCCGCGCCGCCGTTTCGGGTATGGGTGATCCCGAAGCCTAGAGCGAGGGCTATCTCCGTGCCGTCACGTGGCAGGTTGGCGACCACCCAAGCCTTGGTCAGTTGATCGAGCGCCACGAGCGCGGCGGCCAGGAAGAGCATCACTGGCGCAGTATAAGCCTGGTTCGGAAAGGCGCCCCGTCGCGCACGCGGCGCGATAGCGAGCGCCCTGTGGGTTGTTCACCCGAGGCGCGCACGCGGCGGGAACCGCGCGCTGGTGAGCGGTATCTTGGGCCGAGATAGGTGACGACATCGGGCGCGGCCAGGCCGCGACGCCCGCGGAAGGCAGAGTAAGCATGTCTCAGACACTGAACGCATACCTCGAGACGCTGAGCGCCGAGGACCCCAGGCTGGCGCGCTTCGCGGAGGTGCTCTTCGAGAAGGCCGGCGAGGCGCTGCTGGCGGCGCGCTCGCCCGAGTGGTTGACCGCCATGGCCGGCAGCGGCCTGCGCTTCCTCGAGGAGCTTGGCAACGACGAACTCAAGGTGGCGGCGTTCGAACCCACCGAGGCCGTCAACGGTTGGGACTCGCCCTACGGGGTGCTCATGTTGGCGCTCAAGGATCGGCCCTTCATCGTCGATTCGGTCGAGGCCGAGCTGCGCCGCCAGGGCTTCGCCGTGGTCGAACACCTCCACCCCACCCTGCTGGTTACGCGCGACCTTGCCGGCAACATCGAAGCGTTGGGCGCGGCGGGGTCGGCCAGGGAGGCGTTCGAGGTCGTCTTCCTGAGCCGCGCCGGTGAAGAGGCCTCGTTGGCCGCGGCCGCCGAGGGCGTCAGGCGCGTGTTGGGCGACGTCATCCTCGCGACGGACGACTACGGGGCCATGCTGGCGCAGAGCCGCGACGTGGTCGATTACTTAGGCGGCCTGGAAGGGCCCAGACTGGCGGCGGCGCGGGCGCTCGGCGGAACGGACTTGACGGAGTACGCCGACTTCATGCTGTGGCTGGAGGACGACAACTTCGTGTTCCTCGGTTACCGGGAGTACGACATCGTGACCGAGGCCACGGGCAAGCCGGCGCTGGTGCTGTCGGCGGGAAGCGGCCTGGGCGTGCTGCGCAAGGTGTCGGACAGCGGTTACCGCGAGCCGGTGGCATTGGACGAGCTGCCCACCGAGCTCAGGGAGCGCGTCACGGGTGGGCGCTTCTTCCTCGTCACGAAGGCCAACGCCGAGGCCACCGTTCACCGCGCGCGGCGCATGGATTACGTGGGCGTTAAGAAGATAGACGCACAGGGTAGTACGGTGGGTGAGCGGCGGTTCGTGGGCCTGTTCACGACGAAGGGCCTCAACACGCCGGTGGAAGACGTTCCCATCTTGCGCAGCAAACTGAGGCAGGTCTTGGAGCGCGAACAGGCGATTCCCGGCTCCCACGACTACAAGGCCATCGTGGCTTCTTTCAACCGCATGCCCCGGGAAGAGCTGTTCTGGATGGACGTCGATCAGATCGCTACGGACCTGCGCACGCTTCTGCGTCCGGGACCCGACCCCGTAGCCCGCCTCACGGTCCACGAGGACCCTCTCAGGCGCGGCGTGGCCGTCATGGTCGTCCTGCCCCAGGCAAGCTTCTCCGACGACGTGCGCCGCAGCGTGCAGGCCTACCTGATGGCGGCGCTGGAAGCCAAGCATGTGGACTCGCGCCTGGTGTTCGGCGAGGATGAGGCAGACGCCCGCTTCCACTTCTTCTTCTCGACGGAGAAGCGGCTGGCCGACATCGACGTTCCCGCCCTCGAGCGCCAGGTGAGGCTGCTGTCGCGCTCGTGGCAGGACGCGCTGCGCGAGCGGCTGGTGGAGGAGTGGGGGGAGCAAGCCGGTGCGAGGCTGGCCGGCCGTTACCTGCCAGTCTTCGACGAACGCTTCCGCGCCAACGTGTCGCCCGAGCAAGCGGGGAGCGACATCGGGCACCTCGAGTTGCTCACCGAGCGCCCGCTCCTGGTCGACATGAGCCCCGCGCGGGCGGCAACCGAGGGCGGCCCGCAGGCGCTGCTACGCGTTTACTACCGAGGCACCGACCTGGCCCTGTCGGACGTGCTCCCTGTGCTCGAGAACGTGGGCCTGCACGTCATCGAACAGAACCCCTACTCCCTGGTCATCGAGGGCGAGCAGCGCGGGGTGGACGTGTACACCGTGCGGAACGCCACTGGCGGCGGCCTCGACGTGGGGGCCGACAAGGGCCGCATGGTGGAGGCGCTCGAGCAGCTCTTCGGCAACGAGGTCGCCAACGACCGCCTCAACCGCCTCGTGTTGCACGCCGGCCTGACGATCCGGCAGGTGGCGCTCCTGCGCGCGTACCAGATGTACTACGCGCAAGTGAACCCGACGACCAGCCGTTCCTACATCGTCGACGCGCTGCTGGCTCATCCGCGCGTGGCCGCGCTGCTCTTGCGCTTCTTCGAGGCGCGTTTCGACCCCGCCGGTGGCCTGGACCCGCACGCGGCGGAGCGTACCGGGGCCGTGAGCGCGGCGCATCAGCAGGTCATCGACTCGCTGGCCGAGGTCTCGTCGTTGGCGGAGGACGGCGTGCTGCGCGGGCTCCTCGACCTCATGGCGGCCTCCGTTCGCACGAACTACTTCCTCGATCTGGGGCGCATCAGCTTCAAGCTCGACTCGGCCAAGGTGGCGAGCATGCCGGAGCCCAGGCCGCTGTTCGAGATCGCCGTGTCGGCCCCCGGCGTCGAGGGAACCCACCTCCGCGGCGGCAAGGTGGCGCGTGGCGGCATCCGCTGGTCCGACCGGCCCGACGACTTCCGCACCGAGGTGCTGGGTCTCCTCAAGACGCAGACCACCAAGAACGCCGTGATAGTGCCCGTGGGCTCGAAGGGCGGCTTCGTTCTCAAGGACGCGCCGGCCGACCGTGAGGCGCTGCGCGGTCACGTGCGCGAGCAGTACCAGACCTACATCCGCGGCCTGCTCGACCTGACCGACAACCTCGTCGACGGGCACGTGGTGTCACCGGCCGGCATGGTCATCTACGACGATGCCGACACCTACCTGGTGGTGGCCGCCGACAAGGGAACGGCTACCTTCTCGGACCTTGCCAACGCGACCGCGGCCGAGTACGGCTACTGGCTGGGCGACGCGTTCGCGTCGGGCGGTAGTGCCGGCTACGACCACAAGGGCATGGGCATCACCGCCCGCGGTGCCTGGGAGGCCGTCAAGCGGCACTTCACCGAGCTCGGCGTGGACGTGTTCCGCGATACCTTCACGGTTGCGGGAATCGGCGACATGTCTGGCGACGTGTTCGGTAACGGCATGATCTACACCGACCGCATCCGGTTGCAGGCGGCGTTCAACCACATGCACGTCTTCCTGGACCCCGACCCGGACCCCGTCTCCAGCTTCGCCGAACGCCGGCGGCTGTTCGACCTCCCGCGTTCCAGCTGGGCCGATTACGACACCTCGAAGATCAGCCGCGGGGGCGGCGTCTTCGAACGGTCGGCCAAGTCCATCCCGCTCTCGCCCGAGGTGAAGGCCATGCTCGGGGTCGAGGACGACGCCTTGAGCGGCCAGGCCCTCATAAGGGCGGTGCTGCGCATGCAGGTCGACCTCTTGTGGAACGGCGGCATCGGCACCTACGTCAAGGCCTCCACCGAGCGCAACGCCGAGGTCGGCGACTCCGCCAACAACGGCGTGCGTGTCGACGGCTCCGAGCTCCAGGCCACCGTCGTCGGAGAGGGCGGGAACCTCGGCTTCACGCAGCTGGGCCGGATCGAGTACGCCCTGGCGGGCGGGAGGATCGACACCGACGCCATCGACAACAGCGCGGGCGTCGACACGTCCGACCACGAAGTCAACATCAAGATCCTGTTCCAGCCGTTGGTGGCGAGCGACGCCGTCTCGCTCCCGGAGCGGGATGACCTCCTCAAGGAGATGACCTCCGAGGTCGCCGACCTCGTGTTGCGCCACAACCACGCCCAGGCCCTGGCGTTGAGCGTGGCGCAGCGCGCCAGCCGCGACGACCTCGACCTGTACGCGTCGTTGCTCGAGTACCTGGTCGACGCCGCCGGCCTCAACCCGCGCGTGGAGAACCTACCGACCTCGCGGCAGATCGACGAACGGCGCCGCGCCGGCCTCGGGCTCACGCGCCCCGAGCTCGCCATCATGCTCGCCTACGTGAAGATGGGCCTCTACAGGCGCCTTCTCGAGACTGACCTGCCGGCCGAGCCGCACTTGCAGCACTACCTGCACGAGTACTTCCCGATGGCGCTTCGGGAACGCTTCCCCGAGGCCATAGCCAACCACCGGCTGCACCGCGAGATCGTGGCGACCGTGGTCACCAACACCCTCGTCGACCAGCTCGGCGTCGCCTTCGTCCACAAGGCCATGCGCCAGAACGGCGCCACGCCCATCGAGGTCGTGCGCGCGACCCTGATCGCGCTCGAGCTGCTCGATGCCAAGCGCGTTCGTGACCATCTGGACCTACGCGCGGACCACGTTCCAGCCGAGGCCTACTACGGGGCGCTCGAGGAGCTGGTGGGCGCCGTCGAGGGCGTGGTTGCGTGGATGCTCTTCAACGACGTCGGCCATGGCGACTTCGAGGCGGTGGTGAGCGCGTACCGCGGCCCACTCCAGGAGCTGCGTGATTCGCTGGAGAAGTACCTGCCGGCGCACGAGCGCGTGCGCTTCGAGGCCGCCGCCGCCGACCTCACCGAGCAGGGCTTCGAGCGCGACGACGCCGTGATGATCACGAGCTTCGCCTACCTGCCCGACAGCGTCGGCATAGTCGACGTGGCCAGGCAGGCGGGCGTGCCCCTGGCCCACGCCGCGGAACGCTTCTACTACGTGGGCGAACGCCTCCAGCTGGGTTGGCTGCGTGACGTCATCGAATCGCTGCCGAGCTCCGGTGAGTGGGAGCAGGTGGCGCTCGTGGGACTGGTGATGGACCTCCGCTCCGTGCAGCGTGGCCTGACCGCCACCTACCTGGCCTCGGCGCCCGACGAGGGCGAGGGCATAGCCGAGGCGCTGGAGGAGTTCCTCAAGAGCGCCGGGAGCTTCAAGCGCTACGACCTGGCACTCGGCCAACTACAAGACCCGGGCGCGCTCGACCTCGCCTCGGGTTCGGTGCTCGTGCGCATTCTGGAGCAGGCGCGCACCACGGCCCACGGGGCGGCGAGGGGCGCCTGATCGACGCCTGATCGACGCCGTTCCCGCTCGGCCGGCAGACGGGGTGAGGGGCGTCGATCGACGCCGGTCCCCCTCAGCCGGTCAACGCATCGAGTGACGCCCTGTCACGCACGAAAGCGCGCAGCAGGGCGTCGAGGCGTTCCAGACCGGTGGGCGTGGCGCGCAGCCGCCCCTCGGCGACGCTCAGGAGTCCGTGCCGCGTCACGTCGCGCCACCAGGCGGGCGCCACCGCTTCGAGGCGCGCTCCCAGGCGGTCCTCCAACTCGAGCAGGGGGAGGCCCTCCCGCGTGCGCAGGCCCGTCATCAAGCGCTCGAGCAGGTAGTCGTCGGGCCCGAGCGTGTCCAGCTCCGGGCGTGCCCCCAGCAGCCAGGTCTTTATGGGCGGGTTCTTGGTCCGCACGCCGAACGCGCCGCCGGGCAGGTACGCCGAGGCGGAAGGGCCGAGCCCGAGGTAGTAGCGCCCGCGCCAGTAGCCGAGGTTGTGCCGCGACTCCTCGCCGGGCACCGCGAAGTTGCTCACCTCGTAGCGCTCCAGCCCGTACTCCGCCAGCACGCTGCCGGCCAACTCGAACGCGTCGGCGTCGGCCTCGGGGTCCACCGTCACGCCGCGGCGGGCGAAAGGCGTGTTCGGCTCGATGGTCAGGCTGTAGACGCTCACGTGCCGGGCGCCTAAATCCATGACGCGCCGCAGGTCGGCGCCCAGGTCCTGCCCGGGTACGGCCATGATCACGTCGACGTTCACGCGGAACCCCGCTTGCAGGGCCTGGCTCACCGCCCTCCGCCCCTCCTCGCCGTCGTGAACCCGGCCCAGGAAGCGCAGCGTGGCGTCGTCGGTCGATTGGAGGCCTATCGAAAGGCGCGTGACGCCGAGGCCGTGGAAGCGGTCGAGGCGGGCCTCGTCGAACGTTAGGGGGTCGGCCTCGAGAGTGGTCTCGTCGCTCCCCGCGGCTCTACCCCAGCCGGAGCGCAAGGCGGTGAACACCTGCCCAAGCTCGTCGTCCGTCAGGTGCGAGGGGGTGCCGCCCCCCAGGTACAGGGTCTCGAGCGGCCCGGGAAAGCGCGCCGAGAGTTCGGCGGCCTCGCCCCCTAGGCGGTCCAGGTAGCGCGCCACCAGCGACTCGTTCCTGAGCATCTTGTGGAAGTCGCAGTACGGGCAGATGCTCGGGCAGAACGGCACGTGCAAGTAGAGCGCGGAGACGGTCACCCGGCTAGGCTACGTCACTGCCCACCGGCCACGGGTAGCTCGAAGGGGAGTCGTCGGCCATCTTCGGGACGAGGGTCGGTGGCCCCGGCCACGGGTGCCGCTTCCGCTGCCCGCTCGAGGTGCACCGGCGGCGCCGGGCCGGACCACAAAGGCGCGGGCGGCGCACCTCGGCGCCGCCCGCGCGAAGCGATGGCTCTGCTCAGTTCGACGGCAGCTGCGACAGCTGGTCGTCGAGGATGAGGTTGGCCTGTTGGTTGAGGGCGTGTAGCGTCTCCGCCACGTCCTCGCCGTCGGCGATCGCGACCATCTCGGAGGCGATGTTGTCGCGCACGGGGTCGTAGCCCGGCACGTTCGGCTCGGAGATGCCGTAGGGCAGGAGGTCGAACGCGGTCTTGTAAGCCGGGTGCGCGTCGAAGAAGTCGGAGAGGCCTTCCGCCACGCTCTTGCGTACCGGGAAGTACTCGCTGGCGATGGCCCACTCGGTCTGGGCCTTGGTGCCCGTGTAGTACTTGAGGAACAGCCAGGCGGCAAGGGTCTGCTCGGGGCTGTGGCCGGCGGGCATGCTGACGCTCGCGCCGTAGATGTTCATGACGGGCTCGGGCGTGGTGTGCGGGATGGCGGCGACGCTCCAGTCGAAGGCGGCGGCGGCGTCGACGGCGTCCCGGTAGAAAGGCAGGCCGGAGCTCGAGGAGACGGCGAAGAGCAGGCGGCCGTTACCGAAGTCGGTCTGATCGCCGTAGGCCTCGGTCTGCAACTGGGCGCAGCCCTTGGTGAACATGTCCTGGAGCCAGTTCATGGCGTCCATGGCTGCCGGAGAGTCGAGGGTGTAGCGGTTGGTCGTCGAGTCGTACACGTTGCCGCCGTGGGCGAAGGTGAACGACGCGAAGCGGCTGGCGTCGGCCGACATCTCGTAGCCGATGGGCGAGCCCGACGCCGTGGCGCCGGAGAACGGCGTGTTAGAGGCGGCGCAGGCCGCGGCGGTGAACTGTTCCGGCGTGACCGGGGGGCCGTCGAAGTCGATCTTGCCTGCGGCCTTCAGTTCCTTGAGCCAGTCGGCGTTGTAGTACATCATCTCCATCGAACGGTTGGGCGCGAGGCCGAGTCGCTTGTTGTCGAAGGTCGGGAAGATGTCGGAGTTCCAGAAGCCGGGGAAGAAGTCGGCCTGATCCTCGGGCGAGATGCCCCACTTCTTCGAGTTGACCAGCGGGCTCATGTCTACCAGGCCGTCGACCAGCTCGTAGGTGGCCGCCTGGTTCTGGTAGGCCACGACGAGGTTGGGTGTGTCGGCGGTGCCCAGGAGCGAGACCATCTTCTTGTAGATGTCGTTGTAACCGCCCTGGTACTCGGCGTCGACGGTGATGCCCCACTCGTTGGTGTCGTTGAACTCCTGGACGATCTTCTCCAGCGCCGTCTCACGGTCGCGCGTGTGCTGGTGCCAGAACGTCACCGTCTGGCCGCTTGGATCGACGTTCTCCCAGTCTTGCGCGAAGGCCGGGGCGGCCAGCAACAGAGCCAGCACCACCCCAAGGGTCGTTAGGCTTCTCTTCATCTTCTCGCTCCTTCCAGCGATCTTCCTTGGTGGCTCCGCGCCGCCCGAGACGAACGCGGTGGACGATGGTTCACGTGGTGGCCGGCGGCCGCCACGGCACGAACGGGCGCCTCGCGCCCGCTGACGCCTAGAGAGAAGGGCATGAACTCCAGCACGCTCAACCCTTGAGCCCCGAGGTGGCGATGCCCTCGGTGAACTGCTTCTGAGTGAAGAAGTACACCACGAGCACCGGAATGACAGTGATGACCGTCCCGGCCATCAGCAACTGCGTCTCGGGGCCCGCCTCCGAGATGAAGGTGTAAAGGCCCACCCCGAGGGGGCGCCACTTGGGGGTGGTGGTCACGAGCAGTGGCCAGAGGAACTCGTTCCAGCTGGTGACGAACGTGAGCAGCGTGGCCGTCATCATGACCGGCCTCGACATGGGGATGACGACCGCGGTGAGGAAGCGCAGGTGCCCCGCGCCGTCGATGCGAGCGGCGTCGAAGAGCTCGCCGGGGATGCCGACGAAGAACTGCCTGAGAAGGAAGATTATGAAGGCCGTGGCCATGAAGGGCACCGTCAGGGCCGGCAGGCTGTTCATCCAGGAGCCCCAGGGGATGATCTGGCCGCGGATGAGCAGGAGGTTCGGGATGAACGTCACGGTGCCGGGGATCATCAAGGTGGCGAGCAGGACGCTGAAGAGGAACTCCCGGCCGGGGAACTCGATGCGCGCGAAGGCGTAGCCGGCCAGCGTGCACGTGAACAGCACGCCGATGATGACGACGGCCGTGATGATGACGCTGTTGCGGAAGTAGAGCGCGAAGTGCGACTCGTTCCAGGCGATCTCGTAGTTGACGAACTGCGGCGAGGCCGGCAGCAGGACGCGGTTGATCGTCTCCCCCAGGGTCATGAGCGAGGTGGAGACCATGTAGAAGAACGGCGTGACGCTGACGATCGCCCCCACGAGGAGCAGGAAGTAGACGGGAAGGTGGGAGGGCTGGAAGTGATAGGCCTCGCGCATGCGCGGGCGCACCACGCGCTCCACGCCGCCTATGACCTCGGTGGTGGCGACGGGCGGACTCGTGCGCCGGGAACGGGTCGGAGCGTCAGGCACCGAGGGCCCTCCTCCCGAACATGCGGCTCTGCAGGAGCGTGAGGAACAAGATGATCACGAACAGGATGACGGACTGCGCCGCCGCCAGGCTGAAGTTGTTCAGCTTGTAGAAGGTGTCGAAGATCACGATGCTGGCCGTGTCGACCGCGTCGCGCGTGGCGGGCGCCCGCATGACGTAGATGTGCGTGAACGCCTGGAACGTGCCGATGAAGCCGAGCACCGTCAGGTAGAAGGTGACGGGCGCGAGGAGCGGCACCGTGATGAAGCGGAACTGCTGGGTGCGGCCGGCGCCATCGATGGCCGCGGCGTCGTACAGCTCCTTCGAGATGCCACCCAGGCCGGCCAGGAAGATGACGGCGTTGTAACCCGTGAAGGTCCAGATGCCGTAGATGATGATGGTCACCAGCGCCAACGAAGGGCCGGCCCAGAAGCCGGACCAGTTGGCGTTGGGGAACAGGCCACCGAAGAGGAGCTGCGTGACGGGCTTCGTCTCGAACAGCCACCGCTGCGGCGGGATGCCGAGAAAACCGAGCACCACGTTAGCCAACCGCTCCTCGCGGGGGCTGAAGAGGTTGCGGAAGATGGCTCCCCCGGCCACGGCCGGAGTTATGTACGGCAAGAAGTAGAGCATGCGGAAGAACTCCTGTCCGCGGATCTTCTGGAACAGGAGCGTTGCGATCACCAGCGCCAACACGATCTGGACCGGCACCGAGCCGAAGCCGTAGTACACGGTCCTGACGAGCCCCTTCAGGTAGCCCTTGTTGCCCGCGTCCATCATCAGGCCCCAGCCGAGCGCGATCGAGACGCCGGCGCTCAGGAGCGTCAGCGCGGCCACGACCCGCAGCGCGGCGGGGACCCTGGCGCGCTCGCCCTTGAAGGCGTCGGTCCAAAGCCAGTGCGCCACGAGGATGAGGGCCAGGCCACCGAAGAACGCGAGCGCGCCCCACCAGTCGCCGATTACGGACTCGTAGTTGCGTAGGCCGATGAAGGCGCCCTTGCGCACCCTCCAGGTGTAGAGGCTCATGTACACGGAGTAGCCGATCGGGAAGAGGCCGAAGACCGCTATGAGCAGTGTGGCCGGCAGCACGAACAGGTAGGCGGTAAGCCAGTTCCTACGCTGCTGGCGCGTTGGACCCCGTGGGCTGTCCGCCGGAGCCTTGGCTACTGTCACGACCCAACTATAGCGAACCCTCTAGCCTGGCTGGTCTTTGCCGCGGCCTTGCCGGGCCAACGGTGAAGCCCGGCGCCACTGCTAGCATGTGCGGGTGGCCTCTCGTCGCTACTTCCTGGAGGTGCCGGGCGGCGTCGAGGCCGTGACGCGCGGCGAACTCAAGCGGCTGGGCGTGAGGGGGCTTCAGCCGGTGCCCGGCGGGTTCAGGCTTTCAGGCGCCGACGGCGCGGCGTTGGCCAGGGCCTCCCGGGCCGCCACTATCTCGGCCACGTACCTGTCGCTCACCTTCGACGTCCCGCGGCCCAAGGCCCTGCTCGGAGACGCCGCCTTCCGCGAACTCGTCACGGCGGTGAAGGGCGTGCTCGAGGGGGGCGGGTTCGATGGCCTCCGGGTCTCGGCGGCGGGCGCCGACTCGCCCACCTTCACGCGCTTCGCCCGAGAACTCTGCAAGGCCACCGGGCTAGAGCACGATCAGGAGGGCGGTGAACTCCTGGTGCGGGTCCGGCCCGACCCTGAAGGCGGTTGGGAAGTGCTCGTCAGGCTCACCCCGAGGCCGGCCACGACGCGCGCCTGGCGCGTGTGCAACCGCCCCGGTGGGCTCAACGCCGCCGTGGCGGCGGCCATGAACGAACTGGTGGGGCTCGGCGCCGATGACGCCTACCTCAACCTGATGGCCGGCTCCGGGACTCTGCTGATCGAACGCGCCCTGCGGGCGCCCGCGAGGCGGCTGGTGGGCTTCGACGTCGACCCCGAAGCGGTCGCGTGCGCCGAGGCGAACGCCGCCGCGGCGCGGGCACCCGCGTGCGAGTGGCGGCTGGGCGACGTGACCGATGCCGCCTTCATGAGGGGCTTGAGGGCCACGACCAGTGACTACTTCGACGCGCTCACCGCCGACGCGCCCTGGGGCGACGCAGTAGGCGCTCACGCCGCGAACCGCCGGCTGTACCCCCAGATCCTGACGGCGGCCGCAAGCGTGGCGCGGCCCGGCGCGCGTTTCTGCCTGTTGAGCCACGAGATCAAGCTCCTGCGGGCCGTGGTGGGCGGCCAGTCGGCGTGGCGGATAGAGCGCGAACTCCAGGTGGCGCATGGCGGCCACAACCCCCTCGTGCTGCTGCTCTCGAAAGCGCAGGAATGACGTCCTGGCCGGTAACGATGGCATGCTAGACTTCGGCCGGTGAGAGGCGGAAGCCGAGGGTCCCCGTGGAGCGTGATTGCCGGCGTGAAGCCAGGCTGGTACGTCCTCGTGGGCCTGTTCCTTTACTCGGTGGTCGTCACCGTGGTGTTGCTCGGCCGCCCCGCCGGTGCGGGGCCGCGCCAGACCGCTGCGGACGGCGCCACGAGCGCGTCGCAGGGCTCCGCCGGTAGTGGTGGCGTGACGCCCGCCTCGGGGGCCACCTCGGGCCGTGACGCCCAGTCGGCCTACGGGCCGGTCGGCCTCTGGTTCCCGGTTCCGGGGGCGCGCCTCCCGGCGTCGGACGACAACCTGCCCAACGCCGCGCGCCCTTATCGCCAGGGCGTCAGCCAGGGGTTCGATTTCTACGGCGACGATTCGGGGATACCGATAGTGATGGGCACTCCCGTGGTGGCCTCGCAAGCCGGTCAGATCGTACGTGCCGACGTTGCCTACACCGAGATGGACCCGCGGGCCTGGGAGGTGCTGATGGACGACGTCGCGCGTTCGGGGGCCACCGACGACCAACTCGACCGGCTCAGGGGGCGTCAGGTCTGGCTACGCCTCGATGATGGCACCGTTCTCCGCTACGGGCACCTGGCAGCCGTACGCGACGGCATCCGCACGGGCACGATGGTCTACCGCGGGCAGGTCATCGGTTTCGTCGGCAACTCAGGCACCGACGTCGCGGTGGCGGGCCGCTCCGACCAGGCGCGGCTTCGCTTCGAGGTCTGGACGACCGGCGACACCTTCTTCGGCGCCGGCATGGAGCCTGAGGCGGTTCGCATGGCGGCGGCATCGTTGTTCGTGGGACCATGAAGGGCGAGCATGACGGCTGAGGAGACACCGAACGACGTGACGCCGGCGCCGCGGCAGCCCGACCCGGGCGCCGAGGCCACCGCCATCGAGACCGTATGGCGCAACGTGTGGGTGCGCGCCGTGAGTTACGTCGCGTTCGCGATCATCCTCGTCCTCGTGCTCTGGCACCTGCGAAGCGGCTACGCGTTCGCGCTGCAGGTGGGCGTGATCGGATTCCTGATCGCTTACATCCTCAACCCGGTCGTCGGCTGGCTCATGAAGCTGCGCATGAGGCGGGCGCTGGCCGTCGGCATCACGTACGCGTTGCTGTTGCTGCTGGTGGCGTTCGGCTCGGTGATCGTGAGCCAGGTGGTCGTCGAGATGGGCAAGTTCGTGCAGTTGGTGCCCACGGCGATCGAACAGGTCACGCACTGGTCGGGCCAACTGCAGAACTGGATCGCGACGTTCTCCGACCGGCTGCCCAGCTTCCTGTCTGACCGCCTTGGCATGCCCGACGAGAGCGGCGCCATCAGCATCCAGGTGAAAGA